>Ga0209454_1000205_pt1 | contig 34276 bp, 25 predicted proteins | sample WorMetHERISLAND1_2_FD_187400 | JGI IMG/M metagenome (GOLD analysis project Ga0209454, IMG submission 187400) | Marine gutless worms symbiont microbial communities from Max Planck institute for Marine Microbiology, Germany - Olavius geniculatus... | ecosystem: Host-associated > Annelida >... | reverse complement strand
TTTGATCTGAAATTAACTAGAAAAATTAATACCTGAATTTTGAAAATAACAAACATCGGCCAAGGTCAATTATGGAAAAATAACCTTGAAGAGTTCGTAGAGGAGATTTTCGTGCAAAATTCAGGTGACAAATCGAACTCCACAGCTTCCATATCCAGCTTTCCGGCTTCGATTTTGGAAAAATCTAGAATATCATTGATAATGCCCAGAAGTGAGTTGGCTGAAGACTGAATCTTGTTTAAATAATCCTTCTGTTTAGGCGTAAGATCAGTCTTAAGCGCCAAGTGGGTCATTCCGATAACCGCATTCATCGGCGTTCGGATTTCGTGACTCATATTGGCTAAAAACTCACTTTTAGCTTGGGTGGCGTCTTCGGCTTGCCTGCGTTTGGAGATGTCATTCACAAATGCAAAAATGTACTTTTTCTCGGCAAACCTGGAAAACGTTGCCGTTACCTGAACCGGAAAGGTGCTGCCGTCTTTGCGACTGTGAACCGATTCAAAAGTTAATGAATCTTCTGATTTTATCTTTTCAAGTTGCCCGGGCCATTGTTCCGCAGGCCATAGAGGATCAATGTCGGAAAGCGTGAGTTTTACAAGCTCCTCCCTCGAATACCTTAAATTTCGGCAAGCCGCCTCATTTACATACGTAATACGAGCATCGGGGTTAATCCAAAAAATCGCCACAGAGCTGCTATCCACTGCATGCTGGGTAAGCTGTAGAGATCGCATCTGCGATTCGATTTTTTCTCCCATTTCGTCGAGAACATTGACAAGGGGACCAAACTCACTATAGGAGATGCCCTGTTTGAATGCGCCTGATTCGCCGGCGGCATATTGGTCGACCATATTGACAAATCGTGACATCGGCTTTTTTAGGAACTGCCTTAACAGGATGCCCGTCATAACCAGCAGGGCGCCGATCATAACAACGATGGTCAGGCTAAATGAGAGGAATAGCTGTCGATTAACGGCGGTATAATAGCCTGAGGCCAATGCGATTTGAACACGGCCAATGTGATTGTCTTTATAGAAAATATCATTTGCTTTCGAGGCAACGAGCCGCTGATCATCTTTTTCTTTTTTGAAAATAACAGCGCCATTTTGATCCTCAACCAGTAATTTGGCGACAAACTCGTTTTGGGCATAGGATTCACATATTGCGGTAATCGTCTCTTCGGAATAGGTCCAAAGTGGCACTTTCAAAGCATCTGTCAGCGCAGAAATATATTCCTCCACTCTTGTTTCCAATTCGGCTTTTGCTTCGCGCGAGGAGAGAATGAAATTCACTCCCAGACTCAATGCCGCAACCAAAACAAGCGTGGTGATTAAACCAAGCGAAAGCGTTCTGGAAATCGATCGCGGTTTGTGTGACTCTGAATTCTGCATAGATTTACCTTATGTCCATTACGCCATGATCCCGCGACTCTTGGTCTAGGTCGAAGACAATCGGCAGTGCCATCAGTCTAAGCTAATTCTGGTTTCAGGTGTCAGGTTTCAGGTGTCAGCAAAAGAAGAGTCCTGCGTCCTGCCCTCTGATCGGGTTGTGAATGAAGTTCAACTGCTGTGAATGAAAATCCAATTCATGATACGCTTCAAACGATTGGATCGTTTGCAGTTGCTGACACCTGACACCTGACACCTGAACACTGATGGCAGAAATTACCACCTGCATCACTCCTTCTGGCTGAACCAACGCTGGGCCCTCTGGGTTCGGATCTCTAGTTTTAATCCTGCTTGTCCGCATTTTGCAGCAGTTTTTGCAAAGCCTTTGCGTGCAAGGCCTCCAGTTCCCCACTCTGCTGCATTGCTTTGAATACATCGTCAATTCTGGAGACCAGTTCCTTATGGCTTTTATGCAGATAATGATATACCCAAAATCGGCTCAATGGCGGCGATAGAGGTTTAATGGCGTCAAGTTTCAATTCCTTCGCCATCAACAAACCATTGATGCGCGCCGTAATCAGAAGATCAACCCTTCCGGCATTTAACATACGCATCACGCCGGTCAAGTCATCGCCCACAAAAATGTTTTCCATGCCTTGTGTACAGAGCTGGGCGTGTTTCACGCCCCGAACAATCCCGATCTGGTAGCCTTGCAATGCTGGACAATCCGTGATTTCAATTTCGTGTTTTTTTGAGAAAACTGACGGCTCGATGTAGTTGATGGGCGTGGGAACCCGCAGGAGTGTCGGGTACTCGTCGCCAATTTCAATTATCCGATGTACTTCGCCGTCAGCCCTGCCTGCGCTGGATTCCATCAGTGCGCGCTTGCCGGGCAAAATTTCAAATTTAATCGGGATTCCTAATTTCTCATACGCGGCCTTGACAATAATGGCGCCAATCGCCTGATCCGGCGTATCGACAATTTGGGTGAATGTCAATGGCTGCTGAGCCCTGGCATTTCCGATCCATAGAAGGATCAAAACCGTTAAGGATAGACAAGCGGTCCGCATATTATCGGCCTCCTTTTCATTTGGTTGTATCCGTTGCGAAAAATGTCGAATGTCGATTGACGAAGGTCGAATTAAGGAATTCTTTCTATTTTATAAAAATAACAGAGCGAAGCGACTCCACTTGGAACTCCCCCTTTTTTAAAGGGGGTTGGGGGGATTTTTTTAAATATCGCAGTTCGCTTTTTATGAAGTTTCATACAGGCGGCAGCCTCCAGCTAAAGGACAGCCGGTCTGATCAATAAAAGAAACTGACAATTTCCCTAAGATTATTATAAATTTTAATCCTTTCCTTTGCGAGCTTAGCGCCTTTGCGAGAGATATATTAAATGTAGTTTCACAAGAGCGCTGCCTCTGGCCAAGAAAACGGCCAGTCTGATCGGATAAGAAACTTCATCCGAAAATCGTTCGCTCATAGATCGTGGGAGCGGTTTTCAACCGCGATTACCCAGGTGGGTAATCGTGGCCGGAGGCCACTCCCACAAACCGTTAACTCATATCTGAATGGCTTTGAATATACTTAGCTTCACTCGAGGATATAGCGCCTTAACTCCAAGTCACCGGAAATTTTATATGAAACTGCGTATTACATAAACATCGAGGCGGGCCACCGTGCCCGCCAAAAGCGTTCGACACGGACTTCGGCGAGCTCAGTCGAGTCGTGACCGGCTCTACCTTGGCATATGAATATTGATTCTGTACTCGATCAGCTCGGACGCTCGCGGCTAGGGCGGCACTCGTAACGCGCCTCCAGATGGCACATACTCTCGGAGGCGCGACTTCGATCTCCCATCAGGTCCTGATGAAATGTCCGTAGTGCAACGAATGATTAATAATATGAGATTTGATTTGAGCCACATCCATGCGTTCGCGAATGACCAGGCGATATAGTCCTGCGCGTGCAATGTCGCCCACCAACAATACTCCGACGAGACGATTGCCGTCCGGTGAAAAGACAACCTTGCGGTACGACTTGGCGGATGAAGATGAATGCACTTCGTACTCGGTGCCGCTGGAGTGAACGATTCCCATCGAGACAAAGGGTTCTTCCGCGACCTGGGTGGCGTTGAGAATGCCGAAGGTGCCGCCATATTCGGTGGGTCGACCGGCCATGTTAAAGCCGGCGCAGCGGCCCATTTCCACAGCATTGGTCCATAAACCGGTGACGATCCGATCTCCGCTGATGGGATCGAATGTAACGGCAACATCTCCAGCCGCATAGACATCGGTACCGCATTGCGTGTAACGATCCACCACCACGCCTTTATCAACTTGAATACCATTGGAATCGAGAAAATCCGTATTCGGACCGACACCCTTGCCGATGCAGATCATCTCGCAGCCGATCTCACTGCCGTCGTCCAGTGCAACACCGTTAACCCCGTTGCCGTTCGATAAGATCTGCAGGGCGCTCACTCCGGTTTTGATTTTCAAACCGGCGTTGTCCAGAGCATCTCGGATCAAGGTGGCGTCACCTGGCTCCATCAGCTGGGACAGAACCTCCGGGGATCGAACGACCAGTGTGACCTTCAATTGACGCTCCAAAAGGGCAAAGGCCGCTTTGAGATTCAGCAGCCCGCCGCCCAACATAACGGCATGACGGGTTTGGGCTGCTCTCTGTGCGGCTGCCCTGGCATCGGCCAGCGTCCGCAGCGCGAACACCCCTTCTTTATCAGTTCCCTCTATTTCCGGTGGAATATAGGGTTTGCTGCCCGTGGCGACTAAAAGTTTGTCATAGGTCGCCTTTTCTCCCCCAGCCAGAGAGACTGTTTTGGACGCGTGGTCGACGGCGGTGACTTTGGTTTGAAGTCGAATGTCGATCGCGGTATTTTGATAGGGTCCCTGTCCCACAAGCGCCATTTCATCGGCGGTTTTCTTGCCGCTGATCATGAAGGGGATCAACGGCCGAAAATAGGGCATATCGGATTCTTCGGAAAAGATCGTGACCTGTCCATCGGCATCAAGTTCCTTGATGGCCTGTGCCGCCGCCATTCCAGCGGCACTTCCTCCGATAATCGCATAGTGCAATTGATTCGCGGCCATTTTATCCCCCTTCCCCGGCCAGCAGTTCCCCTGAGGCTTTCCGGCGCTTTTCTTTGGAGAATTCCTCTACACTGCGATAAATCAGGGCATTGCTGGGACAGGCTTCTACGCAGGCCGGTGTCGGGAGATCCGGACAGCGGTCGCAGCGGTAGGCTTTATGGTCTTCAAGGTGACGGCCGATTACCCCGTAAGGGCAAACCATCACGCAGGTCCAGCAACCGATGCACTTGTCGCTGTTGGTCATCACAACACGGTCAGCGGTGCGATATATCGCGCCGGCGATGCAGGCATGCATGCAGGGGGCATCTTCGCAGTGCCGGCAAACCACAGGCACCCGATTTTCGGGCGGCACCCATTCGACAAAAACACGTGGCTTGGGCGTAGGATGCTCGGCAATCGCACCATACAACGATTTGCTCTGGGAATGCTCCACGGCACAGGCCAACCGGCACGACAGACATCCCAAGCATCGATCCGGTCTGACAAATATTTCTTTGGGTTGATTCATGACGAACTCCTTATTTTTGAGTAAAACTTCTAGAAATTCGAAGCCCGAATTTCGGATTTAAATCGTTGTGCTAGTGGTCTTCGCCCCCCTTCCTGGTGGCTTCCTGAGGCCTCCCGCTCAGCGTGAGGAGCGTTCACTTCCTAAAGTCCAAGCCCCGCGCGACGTTCGTCGATGGCTTCCAGAAGTTTTTGCGAAGCTGATTCAGGGTCGAGATCGACCATAAAATATCCGCCGGTAAGATCTTTCACCGTATTGGTCAGAACTTCGGTCACCGCCGGGCTTCCGAGAACCGGCAGCATTACGCCCACATGGGTGGGCAGGCCGGCCGCCACCGCGTAGGCCCCGATGGATACCGCCTTTTCCGATACCGCTTCAGCCGCCGAGGCCACGACCGGAAGCTTATCCGTATCCACACCCAGGTACTGGGCGACCGCGACCGCCAGCGCTACCGCCCTCGAGTTGTCCACGCACGATCCCAAATGCAGAACCGGCGGCAGGGGGCCACCCAGATTGTTGGCTTCACCGATGGCCGTCAAAACGGCTTTCAGGCCATCGCCGCAGAGTTCATCGACATTGGCCGGGTCCATAAATCCATGGCGCATCAGCGCACCTGCCCCGCAGCCGGTTGCAATCACAAGGACGTTTTCTTTGAGGAGGTTTTTGGCCATGACGATGAAATTTTTGTCCTGGGCAACCTTGACGTTGTTGCACCCGGCAAACAGGCAGACGCCGCGGATATTGCCGGCTTTTAAGTTATCCACAACCGGTTTCAGCGGATCCTGTGCATCGACATTCGATAGAGCCGCAACAATGGCCTCCAGGGAAAATCCGGTGACCACCGGCGTGGTAATATCCGGGATCTGAACCGGTTTGCCCTGGCGGCGGGTGAAACTTTTAATGGCCAGGTCGAAGATCTCATCAGCTTTGGCGCCGGCTTCTTCCTCTTTGAACTCAACGTGGGTCGCTCCGGGAAGTTTACAGATGTCCATGGTTGTCACGATCTGCGTGCCGTAGCACTCCGCAACCGATGCCACCGATGGCATGATACATTGATAATCCACAACCATGGCATCCAGCGCGCCGGTTACAATCGCCATTTCCTGGCTGACCGAATGGGTGCATGACGGTATTCCGTGACGCATCATGATTTCGTTTCCCGTGCAGCAGATGCCTACCAAATTGATGCCGCTGGCACCGGCATCAATGGCGGCAGAGGATTTCTGCTCGGCCATCGTAACCAGCAAGTCGGACAGAACCGGATTGTGGCCATGTACGGCAATATTGACCGCGTCCGATTTGAGTGTTCCCAAATTGGCCTGGGTGACGGTCGGCTGGGGTACACCAAATAGGATGTCGGCCAGGTCCGTTCCCATATAGCATCCCGCCAGATCGGCCACGCCGCAGCGAAGTCCAGCCAGCAGTAAGTTCACGGGATCGGCATCCACGCCATAAAGGGTTCGGTGCATGATCTCTGATACCTCGAAGTCGATTCCGGCGGGCACAATCCCAAGGTCGGTCAGTTTCTGAGCTCGTTCGGGAGTGACCACCGTGGCTGCCCACATCACCGGCGTATCCTTTTCATGAAAGTCAGCCAGAGCCGCCTTGGCCACATCAAGCGCTACATCGTTTTCGGAACGATCCCCGGTCGGGATGTTCAACCGGGCCGCAACGGCGAAAAGCTTGTCTCTATCTTTGACCGCATAGTCCGAAGCCTTGCCCTGTGCCATTTTCAACAACGTGTGGGCCAGATGTCTGGCATGACCGGAATGGGCCGCTGTGCCGGCGGCAATGGCGCGGTCCAGGCCGCGGGCAACCATCGTGTCGGCCGTGGCGCCGCAAATGCCGGTCGAAGGTCCGTCGCCGAAAGGATCAATGCGGCAAGGCCCCTGCAGGCAATGGCGGCAGCAAAGACCGGTGTCGCCGAAACCGCACTGGGGCTCCATGGCCTCCAAACGGTCCCAGACCGTTGTGACTGCTTCGTCTTCTGCCTTGGCAATCATTTCCGCGACCGCCTTGTCGAGGGTCTTGGATGAAAAGTCTCTGCGATCTAACATTTTGTCCGCCTCCTTTCTATGATGGTAAAGTGCAATGGGATTATGCCGTCCCCCTTTATTTTGGAGTCGACGCTCTGCCCCTGATATATTAGAATAAACGAATGCCGAAAATGAACTAAATTGCCTAAAATGACTAAAATTGAGGAGACGCTGCGCTCTGTCTTTTTTATAAAACCGGCAGAATACAACAATTTTAGATCATTTTAGATCATTTTTTCATTTAAAACGACAAGCACTCGATATTCGAATAAATACCTTATTCTGGTAATCTGACGAAGTAGAATTAAGCAGGTGTACAAAATGTTCGGATTCAGGCTCGGCGTTTTTGAAATATATTGTGGAATCGGATTACTTATATAAAACAGGAAAATAGTCCGACTCTGATTCGATGGGAATAATGCAGATTAAGTAAAAGTGAAAATTAAATCAAGTTCAATTATTATATCTGCAATTAAAATAGCGACGCCGGTGGGGGATGTTCGGTGCCTATACTCAATAGAATTTCCTTGAGAACAGCATCAAATTCTTCTACAGGTATCTTCTCCGGGTTTTTAGGTATTTTCGCGTCAAGTGACCTGAACTCCCCATTCAAATAGTCTTCAAAATGGGAAGATCGTTCTATTCTGATCGATTCGACACCATTTCCTTTTAACTCGATCAGCTGATCAACGAAATGACGAATTTTTCCGGTGGGCAGGTATTCTTTTAACAAATCCTGGATCTTCATCGGCGGCTGGCTCATCTGTCCAATTATCCATTTACAGCATAGTAGGGTTCTTACCGCATACAAATAAGATTTGATTTTAATTTCCTGCTCATTTTGAAACTTTGCAATACTGCTTCGTGCCATCGATAAATAATGGTGACACGATGATTCAGGTAGAAATGCTTTTTCTGAGAGCGCATGAAAAGAATAGACAGCCGCTTCGACCTTCCTATATACGAAGGGTGAAGACAGCCATTCAAGCAGCGGAGAGTTGGATCTCCTTAAAAGCCGAAGGGACTTTCTGATATCCCATCCACTGATATCGAGTTCCTCATTAACCGGGATTTCAATGACATCCTTTTTTTCAGCTATGCTCAGGTACCAATCTTGAGGGTGTGCATAGATAAAGCGAACATCATAATCACTGTCCTTGGATGCAAATCCCCACGCTCGGCTGCCGGATTCACAGGCGTAAATAATTTTCACACCCTGAGATTGCTCGATACTGTCTAATTCTTTTGCTATTCGATTTTTCATTTCACAAATTCCAGATATATTCATCGTATCACAGATTTGCTGGTTTTTTCGACTTAATCCGGATATCGGACTCAAAAATTTTTTAAGTCGCAACCACCACCTAAGCCAATTGTGTCAACTTAAACCCAACCTTATTTAAAATTATTTGTATGAAAAAATCAGAATTGGTACCCGAAGTCGAACCGGGAAAACGCATCGGGTTTGAGCCGACGGCATAAATCCATTCTGCTATACCCGCATGGTGCCGGTGGTGGGAGTCGAACCCACAGGTCGCACGGGATCTTAACCCGCAGCATATGCCAGTTCTGCTACACCGGCTCATGGTTTACTGGCGCCCCGTACGGGATTTGAACCCGTGATACCAGATTGACAATCTGGCGTGATCGACCGGCTTCACCAACAGGGCATCCTTAAAGGGGCGGAAGGATTCGAACCTTCAATTCACGGCTTCAAAAACCGCTGTGTTACCAATTTCACCACACCCCCGTTATTAATACCCTAAATGAGCGAAAAGCGCTCATTTAGGTGTTATTTGTTAATCGTTATTAGAATTGGTTGAGAGTCTGACTTTATATTTCTACCATCAGTAAGATGTAAAAACGGACTTTATTACTTTTAAACCATTAACCATTAACCAATAACGAATAACTAATCTTTCTGGAGGCACCGGTAGGATTTGAACCCACAACCAACTGCTTACAAGGCAGCTGCTCTTGTCCGTTGAGCTACGATGCCATTTCCCCTTTGAAGCCATTTGTTTCTGCATACCCGTTTTTGGCACACCGGCAAGGAATCGAACCTTATCCTACTGGTTTGGAGCCAGTTTGGTCACCATGACCTCCGGTGCATACGTCACTTTTTTTACCTCATGCAATGCGTGTTCATCAGTGGTCGGAGAGGAGGGACTCGAACCCCCAGCTACGTGGTCCCAGGCCACGCCGTCTCCCAATTGACTTACTCTCCGATTTCGTCAGTGCAGCACACATTAGTTTCCTTGAATCGTATGGGGTGTCGGAGGGGATTCGAACCCCGAACTACCCGGGCCACATCCGGGCGCTCTACCAATTGAGTCTACCGACACCATCTCACAAAAATGAACTGTCGCTATGGCTGTGAGGGCCGGAATCGAACCGGCGCTTTCCTGATTAACAGTCAGGCTCCATGCCAGCTTGGATACCTCACAGCATCTCACCCTCGCCAGCATTGCCCCAGCCCGCCGCCGGCAATTTTAGCCGGCTGCTTGATACTTATGAGCAATCATTCGGCTTCAGTAGATGCCCTCCCTGACAAGCAGGTCATAAACGCCGATACTGTCGAGATACTTCTTTATGAACTCCATGACGGTCGGCTGATAGGGGGTAAAGTTTCTCCTTTGATAAAACATCTTCGCCTCCCTCAGCGTCCTGTCGCCTTTGCGGTTGTTGCAGCATACGCACGAAGTTACCGTGTTTTCAAAAGTGTTCCTGCCGCCTTTTGACTGGGGAACGACGTGGTCAATGTTAAGATTGCTTTTGGCACCGCAGTAAACACACTTGAAGTCATCGCGAACCATTACGTTTTTCTTTGACCATGTGACCGCCTTGCGGTAAATCTGCCTTACCAGATAAACCAGACGGAGAATCAGCGGCACGGCAATATCTTTCGTAACGGTGCTGATTATTCTCTCCGAGTACTTCTCCACAGTCACCTTTCTCTTGGCGATCAGCTTCAAGGCCCTGCGCACGGAAATGCTGCTGATGTATGAATAATCCAGATTTAAAAGTATGACTTTCATCTCACTCCGCCTCGTTTATGTACCTGTGGAAAATTTGCTTCACGAAGTCTGTTGCGCTGATCCATTCGCGCCATACACCCGTTTATATGGTACCCCCGGGAAGATTCGAACTTCCGCCAACCCGGATTCGTAGTCCGGTGCTCTTCCGCTGAGCTACAGGGGTATGGTGGACCCGGAAGGCGTCGAACCTGCATAACACCGGTTATGAGCCGGCTGCTCTGCCAGTTAAGCTACGGGTCCGGATTTTCCAAAAAAAAACCCTCTCAGCATGCCGTGGGCAACCGAAAGGGTTTATAGAACGCATACTGAACGTAAGGGTCAGAACATATGCTCCTCCGGTCCTAAGATTATGGCCGCGCAGTTAAATGCAGCATCGAACAGTGAGGACATACTTCTGCGCCATGTATCGCCTTCGGGGCGATACCGTAGTTTTCTCGTGAGTATATGTTGTTTGCAATTTAAAGGCATTGTTTTAGAATTCTCCATCATGATTCGAGCAGTCATACCCTGACATACCATAAAAGTCAATCATCATTTTGCGGGATATTCTTCTCAAGATGCCAGGACCGCCCGGTAGCGGTGCTTTCTACAGGCTGTCCAATAACCTCTTAAATTCCACCAGTTCCCTCCCCCTTGACGGGGAGGGTTAGGGAGGAGGTGATAAAATGAAAATGGAATCAAAGTCTCATCTAATCACCCGCCCCTTAATCCCCTCCCGTCGAGGGAGGGTAAACGAGTTGTTGGACACGCTGTCTAACCTTTCACGACACCCAGGGGCCTCAATTTGACAATCGGCTCGATCAGATCCTGCTCGGCTTCAATGACTGCATCGATATTTTTATAAGCCTGGGGCGCCTCGCTGAGATCGTACATCCCTTTTGTTTTGCCCCGCCTGACTTTACTCCAACGGTCGAACACGATTCCTTCCATGGCTTTATCGCATTCTTCAGGTGTCAGTGTTCGGGTTGCCTGCATTCTTCCCATTACGCGCCCGGCACCATGGGAACAGGACATAAAGGATTCCATATTTCCGAGACCTTTAACAATATAGGAAGAAGTTCCCATCGATCCCGGAATAATGCCGGTTTCATTCAGTTTGGCTGAAGTCGCCCCCTTTCTGTGTACCCATACATCTTTACCGAAATGGGATTCCAGGGCTGCATAGTTGTGATGGATATTTACCTGATTCCCGAATTCGGCCGTCTCATAAACGGATAGAAATGCAGCCATAAAGCGCTCCATGATAATGCGCCGGTTTTCCTTGGCATAATCAAGTGCAAAATTCATATCTTTGATGTAGTCCCGGCCTTCCTGGGTATTAACCGGTAAAAAGGCCAGGTCTTTGTTGGGAATGTCCGAGTGCCATTTGCGGTTCAATTCAACAGCCCGCCCGTTATAAAATCTGGCAATCACATTTCCCAGGTGCCGGGATCCGGAATGAATCATCAGCCACACGTGATTGTCGTCTCCGGCCTGGATTTCGATAAAATGGTTGCCTCCGCCAAGGGTTCCAAGATTTCGGCAGGCAAGGTCGCGGACGTGTTTGGAAAACCATTTTTTATCACTATAGGAGTCGATGAGTTCATCAAATCCATTCGGGGTCTGCGCCTTTTTATGGGCCCGGCCCTCACCGCACGGGACCGTTTCCTTAACCATTTTAACAACATCTCGAAGCTGATCCCGGGTTGTATCGGAAACATCGATGCTGGTGCGAACGGCGCCCATTCCGCACCCGATATCCACACCTACGGCATTTGGGATAACTGCGTTTCTGCAGGCAATAACACCGCCGATCGGCATTCCGTAACCCTGATGACAATCCGGCATCAGGGCAACGTGGCGAAATACGACCGGGTGTTTTGCAAGATCCGCCGCCTGGGTCATGGCACCTTCTTCTATATCTTTGCACCACGACTTTACCGGCACATTGAAATCATCTTCGTCTTTTATCCATTCCATATTCCGATCTCCCTTTGATTGCGATCTTATTCACTCACTGTGACGCCTATACATTATAGCAATGGACATGCCAGTTGTCCCAAGAATCTTTCAGATTGTTTTCATTTAATTGAAATTATTTAGTTTAATCTTGCCTCTACTCTATTTGGGCATCGAACAAAAATAGACAAATTTTGCAATATTTATATAAAATTTTATAACTAATTAGATTATTTTATATGAAAAATTCGCAATAAGTCGAATTCATTATGTGTTTGATGTTTCGTGTTTGATGTTTGGTTCGACACTTCATATTTTATATCAAGGTGTTATACCACTAAACACTAAAAACCAAATACTAAACACTCTTTTAAACAGGTCGTTTTTCGACTTTTTACGAGACTAACCTATATGGAAATTCATTTTTTGTAGGTCCGGCGGGCGCTATCTATGATATGGGGAGGCGGTTAAAGAGAAGGGAAGGAGAGTAAATCCAGATTGATCCTCATCAATTCAGATCATGCTCTCCAATCGTTGCGACGAATCGGACCGGGGTTGTCGTGTCGAAAAGAACTGAACACCAGTCCGTCTACGGCCGGATGGGCGAGCAGGCGTTTTTCCTTAGCGGGAGATCGTGGCTGCCACTGCCGCGCCAGAAAAAGCTTCGTATCGCGCTGGGCGAATACGGGTTGGTAGGCAGTCGTCAAATCCGTTTCAAGCGGCTTCAGATTGGCGTCATCCAGGTAATTTTGCAGATAGCCGTATCCGCGATGCATCGGCCACAGATCGTGCCACATGGACGGGCACCTGGATGAATTTTGATCGATGATCAGATGGTCGACAATGCCCTGTTCCACCCAGGTACGCCATTGCAGCGAGCCATTTCCAAAGGGCGGTCCGAGGATATCTCCGCGGGGAGCGCCGACTGCCAGTAAAAAGTGGCGCTTCTCCAAGTATTCGGATAATTCCTGCAAAAAGACAGTCAAATATTCGCCCTGCAAATCGCGCCACTGCCCTAAATTGAAATCTTCGGCCCAGATATCCCGGCGGTAGCGCCTTAGAAATTCGTCACGAATGGGCCGGCTAAAGCCGAATTGATCGGCGAAGTCGGCCGGCCGCGATTGGGATCGCAAACATACGAACAGGCCGTCGAAACTGCCTTGCGCCAAAAGCCGCTGAAATCGTCCAATGAAATGGCGTCTCACTGCGGGATAAGCCAGGCATAGCACACCCCATTGATGGTGCGTTAATGTTCGATCGACCCGGGCGTATTGAGGATTGCGGCGGCTGAAATCGCTTTGCCAGGTCACGTGCTGGCAGTGCATTTCATTGTGAAAGCTTACTTCTCTGACTTTTTTGGGCAGCAATGGCCAGCCTTCGTCGAACAAAGAGGCATATAAAAAAACCTTCAGACCGATGTCATGGGCATATCCGGGTATCTCACCATAAGCGTCCCATTTAGACGTATTTGGGTGAGTTTGGGAAAAATGCCGGTATCCGCTGCCATGCGAGAATTTGCCCTTGATGCTATCCCGGGTGATCCGCCAATGAATGATCCCGGCCGCCAGCTCATTTTTCCAGTGGCGCATGCGCCGCCGAACTGCCTCTGGAGTGTCAAGTCGTCCGTCTCCTTCACCGAAGATCAGATGGTCACCCCATGACACACTGACGATGTTGCTATTTTTGGATTCGTCCATTTGCATGCCTAGCTATCAGCGCTCATGATTCGATAGAGCAGATTTTGAAGTGGAATTTTAATTTAATTAGTTGAAACCCAGAACATTTTCAACTAAATACTCGTGACGACTTAACTTTTGATGTATGCACACGAGCACAGCCTCCGGCTAAAGGACAGCCGGTCTGATCAAAGAAAAGAAACTAATGAACGTCGAACATCGAACGTCCAACATCGAACATCGAATAATGTATTCTGGCTTGTTAAAAAGATTGAGCGACGTGTCGAGTCGTAGCCGAAGGCGAAGCCTGAAGCGATTCCACCATTCGTCATTCGTCATTCGACATTCGTCATTTCAATGTAGTTTCATAAGAGAGTAAGGCAATAAAGCTCTTCTAACGGAGGTAGATACAGATTTGAAAATCATCCTGACCAATGATGACGGCATTGATGCGCCGGGCCTGGAAATTTTGCAAAGGGGTGTCCAAGACATAGGCGAAACAGTCATTGTGGCGCCGACCCAACCTCAATCCGGTATCGGCCATAAAGTAACGACCTGGTCAACCATTGCGGTGGAAAAGTTAGATCACAACCGTTTTAGCGTTGACGGCACGCCGGCCGATTGCTCCCGGATAGCGCTGAAGCAGCTGGCCCCGGACGCGGACTGGCTGATTGCCGGGATCAACCCGGGAGCCAATCTTGGCTCCGATGTCTACAACTCGGGCACGGTCGCGGCAGCGCGTGAGGCGGCAATACTGGGTTGTCGATCCATTGCCATTTCACAGTATGTTGCCAAAGATCAACAGATAAATTGGGACATCACGGGATATCACGCGGCTGCAGCCTTGAAAATATTGATCAAAAAGACAATTGAGCCTGCATGGTTCTGGAATGTGAACTTGCCCCATCCCATTGGTGATTATTCTGAAATTCCCTTAGGATTTTGTGGATTGGATACCAATCCCCATAAATACGATTATTTTAAAAAAGAAAAGGAATATATCTATTCCGGCAGCATTCACGAGCGTCCGCGGAATCCGGGAACTGACGTGACAGTTTGCTTTGATGAAATGAAAATTTCAATTACGAAGATCCCAGTTGGAATCGCTTGAGCGTCAAAAAGCAAATTTAAGATTTTGGAATGCGGATTTTGGATTTAAGGTATTCTATCTGTTTTTAAAACGACTGAGCGACTTGTGGGGTCGTAGCTCGCAGAGCGAAGCCCCAAGCCTGAAGCGATTCCACCATTCGTCAATCGACATTCGTCATTCATTGAAGTTTCATAAGAGCGGCTGCCTCCGGCTAAAGGACAGCTGGTCTGATCGGGTAAGAAACTTCATCCGAAAATCGTTCGCCCCAGATCGTGGGAGCGGTTTTCAACCGCGATTACCCAGATGGGTAATCGTGGCCGGAGGCCACTCCCACAAACCAATAACTCATATCTGAATGGTTTTGAATATGTGTAGTTCATAAGTGGATCTAGTACCGTTTTTTCCTGACACCTGACACCTGACACCTGAAACCTTGTCTTTTGTGTAGTTTTACACGAGAGAAGTTATGTCACCCAGAACTAGTCTCCGGCGAAAATCGGCCTCTCTTTTTTGACAAAGGCATCATAGGCGCGTTTGAAATCTGTGGTCTGCATACAGAGTGCTTGGGTCTGGGCCTCGGCTTCGATGGCCTGGTCGATGGTCATGTTCCACTCCTGGTTGAGCATGGTCTTGGTCATGCCGTGGGCAAAATTGGGGCCGTCTACCAGACGTTTGGCCATGGCCATTGCTGCGGCATAGGGATCGTCGTCGATGCGGTTCCAGAAACCCCAGCGTTCACCCTCCTCGGCCTTCATGCTGCGGCCGGAAAGCAGCAACTCAGCCGTGCGGCCCTGGCCGATGATTCGCGGCAATATCGCGCAGGCGCCCATATCGCAGCCGGCCAGGCCCACGCGCACGAATAGATAAGCCACTTTGGTGTCCGGCGAGCCATAGCGCAGATCACAGGCCATGGCAATGGCCGCGCCGGCACCGGCGCACACGCCCTCGATCGCTCCGATCACCGGCTGGGGGCAGGCCCGGATGGCCTTGACCAGGTCACCGGTCATACGCGTAAACGCCAGAAGCCCTTTCATATCCATTTGGGTCAGGGGACCGATGATTTCATGAACGTCACCGCCTGAGCTGAAATTTCCGCCGGCACCCCGAATAACAACGGCCTCGATATCAGCGGCGTAAGCCAGTTGGCGAAACAAGTCGCGCAATTCCGCATATGAGTCAAAGGTCAGGGGGTTTTTGCGTTCGGGACGATTGATGGTGACTGTCGCCACCGTGGCATCCGTTTCCCACAGAAAATGCTTTGCCTGGTAGTCTGCCATGTTTAATGTCTGCATGTTGGTATATCTCCTTATATCGGTAGTATCTCCTAACGTTATTAAACGATCTTGTTACGGCTGTTTAGTGACAATGAAATTAGAAAATGAACTAAATTGATTAAAATTGTGGTTTCGCTGCGCTCAGTCATTCATAATGTCCTATGGATTGCCGGTATCGAGAAGACGTCGTATCTATTGTTTTTAACTTAAATCGATGGAACTCCTTAATTTTAGTCAATTTAGTCATTTTCCAATTTTAGTCATCTTCTAAGTCACCTCACCTCCCGCGACGAATATGGCCTGGCCGGTGATGGATACCGATTCCGGTCGGCACAGCCAGACGACGGCATCGGCGACCTCCGTGGGTTGGATCAGACGTCCCTGGGGGTTATTTGAAGTCATTTCCGCCAATGCCTCTTCCGCGGAGCGGCCGGTGGCGACGGTTATATTTTTTACGGCATTCCTGACGATGTCGGTATCCGTGTATCCCGGGCAGACCGCGTTGACGGTGACACCGGTTTTGGCCGCTTCCAGTGCCAGGGCGCGTGTCAACCCCACCACGCCGTGTTTGGCCGCGCAGTAGGCGCTGACGTAGGCATAACCCTTGACGGCGGCCGTACTGGCCACATTGACGATGCGGCCCCAACCACGATTGCGCATATCGTCGTACACTGCCCGGGTGCAGTTGAATACCCCGTCCAGGTTGACGGCCAGCATGCGCCGCCAGTGCCGAACATCCATTTTGTGAAACGGGACCGCCTCGGCCGCCCCGGCATTGTTGACCAGGATGTCAATCGGACCGCCTTCAGCCTGGGCCTGCTGAAATGCTACCTTGACATTATCGGCGACAGTCACATCACAAGTCACGCTGCTTGCATCGTTGAGTGTTGCCACGGTGGCTTCCAGGGGCTCTAACCGTCGGCCCATGACCGTCACGCGAACACCAGTATCCGCCAAAGCAACCGCGATAGCGGCCCCGATACCGGTACCGCCGCCCGTGACGACAGCGTGTTTATCCGTTAATTCTAAAATTGTCATTTTTACCCCAACTACATTCCTGGTTCTGCGGTTCGCTCTTTATGATGTCTCATACGAGCGCCGCGTCTGGCCGAGAGCATCCAATCTGATCAGATAAAGAAACTTCCAAAGGGCGAATATCGAATATCGAACAAGGAATAATGAATGTCGAAGTAAGGTATTCTATCGACTTATATTTCTCTAAAATAGTCAGAGCGACACGCGGCGCAAGCGCCTGCGCTGCGTGAGCGATTCCACACTTCAATATTCGATATTTCTTGTTCGACATTCTGCGGTTCGCTTTTCAAATTTCGCGAAGATTCATACGGGCGTCACCTCCGTCCGCGAGCGACCGGTCAAATGTGAAAAAAGAAACTACCTTGATGCATAGAGCTATTGTAGATTGTGGGAGCGGTTTTTAACCGCGATGACCCTGGTAATCGTGGCCGGCCTGCGACGAGCTCAGTCGAATCGAGGCCACTCCCACCCGCCATTAACTTCTATCTAATTCACCTCGAAATTTAGGTAGTTTAAATCGCACAAACATCAAATCTTGAATCCTGAACCTCTGAACCTTGAACCTCTGAACCTTGAAACCTCATACGTTAAGCGCCATCTGAGCGGCGCGCTGCAGGTTGCGTTCCAACTGCTCAAAGCCGGTCAGATACTGGACAGGGCAGGCCACGCCGTCGCCATGATACTCCTGTTCGGCGGCGGCCCGCAGGGTCCAGTAGCGGTCGATCAGGTGCGGGCGGGCCAGGCAGCAAAGATCAGCCCGGCCGGCGGCAATGATGCTGTTGACGTGATCGATTTCGTAGATGTTGCCGACCGCCATGGTCGGGATGCCGGCTTCGTTGCGGATCTGGTCGGCAAAAGGGGTTTGAAACATGCGTCCGTAAATAGGCTCGGCATCGGGGCTGGTCTGCCCGGCCGAAACATCGATAATATCAGCGCCGGCCGCCACAAAGGCTTTACCGATTGAGACTGCATCTTCCGGGGTAACTCCCGCCGGGCCGAGCCAATCGTTGGCGGATATTCGAACGGACATCGGTTTGTGGTCGGGCCACACCCTGCGGATCGCGCCAAAAACTTCCAACGGATAGCGTAGGCGATTTTCCAGCGTGCCGCCGTACTCGTCCGTGCGTTGATTCAGCAGCGGCGTGATGAAGGCCGACAGCAAATAGCCATGGGCGCAGTGCAGCTCCAGCATGTCGAATCCAGCCCGCGCGGTGCGCTCGGCAGCGTGGACATAATCATCCAGCACCTTGTCCATATCTTCCCGGTTCATGGGCCGGGGAATCTGATTGGCGGGGCTGTATGGTACGGCCGACGGACCGATGATTTCCCAGTTGCCCTCATCGAGCGGTTCATCCATTTTCTCCCAGCCTACCTGGGTCGACCCTTTGGGGCCGGCGTGGCCCAGCTGCAGGCAGAATTTGGCTTGGCTATGGCGGTGCACAAAATCGACAATGCGAAGCCAGGCCGCTTCCTGTTCATCATTCCAAATGCCGGCGCAGCCGGTTGTAATGCGCCCTTCAGGGCTAATATCGGTCATTTCGGTGTAAACCAGGCCGGCGCCGCCGGTGGCCAGCGAGCCGTAGTGAACCAAATGCCAGTCGGAAGGCACACCTTCTGCGGCACTGTACATAGACATGGGGGAGACCACGATCCGGTTTTTCAGGGTCATGCCGCGCAGCGTATAAGGGGTGAACATGGGGGGTACCGGTGCGGCTGCCGGTCGGCCGTGAGCCCGGCCGGCCAGGATTTTTTCGATGTCTTCCAGCCAGGCTTTGTCGCGCAGTCTCAGATTTTCGTGGCTGACGCGCTGACTGCGGGTCAGCAGCGAGTAGGTAAACTGCTGCATGTCAAAGGCCTCAATGTAGCGCGGCACATTTTCAAACCAGGTCATGGAGTTACGGGCCGCGCTCTGCAGCTTCAACGCCTCTAGTTCCCGCTCGTCCTGATAGTCGCGCAGGGCTTCGCGCACCGGCTTGCCGGAATTCATGTTGTCCGCCAGGCAGATGGCATCCTCGAAGCCCAGCTTGGTGCCCGAGCCGATGGAAAAGTGCGCGGTGTGGGCGGCGTCGCCGATCAGAACGAGATTGTCTTTGACCCAGTTGTGGCAGAGAACGCGCGGGAAGCTGATCCAGGCCGAGCCGCGAATGTGGCGTGAGTTGGTGAGCAGCTTATTGCCGCCCAGGTGCTTCTCGAAGATTTTGCGGCAGGTCTCGGCGCTCTGATCATGGGTCATGTGCTCGAAACCCCAGGCATCATAGGTCTGCGGCTGGCACTCGACAATGAAAGTTGAGGTATCTTTATCGAACTGGTAGGCATGGGCCCAGATCCAGCCGTGCTCCGTCTTTTCAAAGAAAAACGCAAAGGCATCGTCGAAGCGCTGATGGGTTCCGAGCCAGACAAATTTATTGGGGCGCAGATCGATATCGGTGGCAAAGCCCTGTAGATCGTTGTTGCGGATTTTGGAATTCAGGCCGTCGGCCGCCACAATCAGGTCCGCATCCGCAAAGTCGGCGTGAATATCCTCCACTTCGAACTCATGTTCGAATACCAGTTCGACGCCGAGTTCCCGTGCGCGCGCATAGAGGATCTCCAGCATCCGGCGCCGGCCGATCCCGATAAACCCGTGTCCGCCGGAGCGCTCCACCTGCCCGCCCAGATGAACATCGATATAGTCCCAGTGGACCAATTCGTCAACAATCGCCTGAGCACTGACCGGATCGTTCAGCTGCAGGTTGTCCATGGTCTGATCCGAAAAAACCACGCCCCAGCCGAACGTATCCACCGGCTTGTTGCGTTCGTAAACCGTGATATTGTGTTCGCGGCTGCGCAATTTCATCGAAATTGCCAAATAGACACCGGCCGGTCCGCCCCCGAGACATACGATTTTCATGGCTCCCCCTAGACGAGATTGAAGATTGAAGATTGAAAATTGAATATTTGTGGATGTCGCTTCGCTCCGGCTTTTTTTAAACTGCGATAGCAAGATTATTCATGCGCTCTGGTATTTCAGCCTATTCATAGTGAGTCCATATTCGAATAACTTTAACCGTTCATTCATCTTCAATTATCCGATAAATTAAACGATGTTGTATATTTATACGACGTGAATATGATCCTGACAAGTCGCCGATGAACTTTTTATTTTTTCCGAAAGCGAGCAGCTCTATCAGTGGAGTAGGATGAGCTGTGCCCACCGTTGAGAGATAAAATTTGCGATATTCGGTGGGCGGAGCCCACCCTGCAATAGGGAATTTTCACAACCGTTGGGGTAAACTACAACCTTATGAGGTGATAAAGAAACCGGGGCCTTCCATGGCGTCGCTTTGAGAAGCAGAGTCCTCTGGTCTCCCAGCTTCACTTTGCGGTTGGTGAGCAGTGCCATGCGAACAATGATTAGTGCTCGCGCAAAGCAAAAACAGAATGGCTTTCTTGATCGTATGGTCATATAATGGTAAAAAAATTACAAACCTTCAAGTCTGACACATTAGAGTCATATGAAATATATCGGTAAATACATAATACGCGGTTTGCTCGGCCGCGGCGGCATGGGCAAAATCTTCAAGGTTGAGCACCCGCTGATCGAAAAAATCTTTGCCTTGAAGCTGTTGGATCCCGACCCCCTTTTGGTTTCTTTGATGGGCTGGGACCAAATATCAGACATGTTCCGGACCGAAGCCCGAACCATTGCCGGATTACGGCATCCCAATATCGTGGAAATCATGGATTATGACGAGTCGGGCGACAAACCCTATTATTTGATGGAATACTACGTCAACAATCTCAGGGTTATGATTGGTGAAACCTTTCGTACGGAACAGGCATCGCGCACCATCAAAATCGAGAAAGTCATTCGCTACGCCCGACAGACATTAAATGGCCTGGACTGCATGCACCATGCCGGCATCATTCACCGCGATATCAAACCCTACAACCTGTTGGTAACCGACCATGATACCATTAAAATTTGTGACTTTGGCCTGTCAAAGCTAAGGGGAGAGAAATTTGAAGGTCCACCGTCGCTGAAATTCGGTTCGGCCTGGTACGCGCCACCGGAACAGGAAAATCAACCCGACAGTGTCGACCGCAGCGCCGACCTGTATTCGGTCGGCATTACCATATACCGCATGTTGACCGGGATCCTACCGGAAGGTGATTATCAACCGGTCGGGCAATTTAATGCCGATCTGGAATCTGATTGGGATGAATTTATCAGAAAAGCCATCGCGCCCCGCCCCGCCGCGAGATATCTTACGGCAGCTGCAATGCTGGCTGATCTGAAGCGTTTGCAGATAGCCTGGGAAGCTAAAAAAGATAAGATTTGTGCACTACCCATATTATTGCAAACCGACCGCGCCGGTTCCGCAACTACCCAACCGAGCCCTCGCAGCACCCCGGTTAAGATCAATCCTCTCGATGCCCAAGATAGTTTTGCATTGGACGGCCTCTGGCGTCCCGCAAAATTTATCGCTAACGATTTTGAGGTGAATTCGGATGAAACGGTCACCGATCGGGCTACCGGCCTGGTCTGGCAGCAGTCCGGCTCGGAATTCCCCCTAACCTGGTCCGGGGCCAAAGTCTACATCCAGGAGCTCAATTCATCGCGGTTTGCCGGCAGCCGTTCCTGGCGCCTACCCACCATCGATGAACTGATGACCCTGCTGACCGAATTGCCCCAGGGTGAAGACTACTGTATCGAGCCCGTCTTCGACCAGCGCCAGAAACGAATTTGGAGCTGCGACCGCCGGTCTTTCGTCGCCGCCTGGTATGTCAGCATCGATATGGGGTACGTGGCCTGGCAGGATTTTACCGGGTACTATCATGTGCGGGCGGTGCGCATAATTGATCCGATAATTAATCCTCCTTAAAAAGCCGCTCCCTGAAAACTACCGGTTTACCTGCGGTTGCGCAAAGGTGGTGCAGGACCGGAAGGTTACGGATTAATTATATTTTTTTTTCGGTTTAATAACAGTCAGCGATACTCTAATACTCCAGTACTCCAATACTCCAATACTCCAGTACTCCAGTACTCCAATACTCCGGAATATATTGTTTTTTTAGCAGATTATCGCTCAGCGCTTTCATCTGCGATTTCACGGCCTTCCGGGGTCAGAAAGGCACTGGTTTTGAGCGCGTTCATATCGACCAGCCCTGCTTCAAACAGGGACTTGAGCGCCTGCATGGTGGCACTGGGGGCCTGGTCCAGGGCCGCGACGATGTCGCTGACGTCCAAGATGCCCGGTGGGCCGCTGTGGTCCCACTCCTTGGTCAACAGCATGAGTATCTGTTGTTCTTCCGATGTCGTCATACGGTGTTTCCTCAACCGGTTTTTTGGCCGAATGTCCGACTTAGGACGATTGTCATAAATTCATAGGTTCTGCGGTGCTAATGGCAAGATATGATCGATAAGGCAGGCGTCAACAAAGTATTTGACAAGTAGTTAAGTTAAACGTAGATTGGACGGGTGATTCCCTCTTGATTTTTGTTTGATCCAAGATTGAAATACTGGTCACTGGGGTCAGATTTCCTTGCTCATTTACAAGCACTTATTTGATGGTTAATTTCGGAATAGTATTTGGCCATCATTTCTTTAAAATAGCTTTATGCCCGGTAGATCGGAACATCAACCAGGGCTGCCAATCATTTGCGCTGAACTTCACTAAGTATCACTTTCGTGCAAAATTCTGTCAGTTTAGTCAGTTTATAAGCTTAACCCGGATCCGCCTGGGAAGGGGCAGTAAATTGGTTTCACGCAAAGACGCCGAGTCGCAAAGGTTTATTGTTTTGCCTTTGCGCGCTTTGCAAGAAAATTGATTATGGAAATTGTGTAAAACCGCAATCAGTGAGCGAAGAATTTACAACGCATATGGTGGCTCAGATTTAAGAACCTGCCTAAAATTATTGCCGCTTTTCTAAAGGAGGGCCTTGCGATGAACCAGACCGACCTGTGCTTTACGCCCGTGACAGAGCTCATGCGCATGATTCGGTCTCGCAATATCTCACCTGTGGAGTTGATGGAGGCAGTCCTCGAGAAAGTGGAGCGATGCCAGCCCCGGATCAATGCCTTCGCTACCATATGTCATGAGGAGGCTCTGGAAGCCGCCCGGCAGGCCGAATCCGCGGTGGTTCAGAAAAAAGATCTCAGGCCGCTGCACGGTATTCCTTTTTCGGTGAAAGATCTGTTGATTACCGAAAATGTCCGCACTACCTTCGGATCATACATTTTCGAACATAATTCTCCTGCATATGATGCACCTTGCGTCAGGCGTCTCAAAACCGCGGGTGCGATTTTGATCGGCAAAACCACGACTCCTGAATTCGGCCACAAGGCGCTGACGGACAGCCCGCTTTTCGGCGTGACCCGCAATCCCTGGAATCCGGAGCGGTCGCCGGGCGGCTCCAGCGGGGGCGCTAGTGCGGCGGTTGCCGCAGGTATGGGCCCGCTGGCGGTTGGGACCGACGGCGGGGGATCTATCCGGATTCCGGCCGCCTGCACCGGAATCGTTGGATTAAAACCAACCCTGGGAAGAATACCGCACCCGCAGGCCCCGGATTTATTTGGCAATCTGTCCTACATCGGTCCCATGACCCGCACAGTGTCCGATGCAGCCTTAATGCTTCAGGTCATGGCCGGCCCCGACCGCGACGATCCCCTTTCCCTGGGTGTCGCCGGTTTTGACTTTGAATTGCTGCCGGATGCCGGCGATCCGGATGCCTTAAAAGGCTGCAAAATCGGCTGGAGCCCGAAACTTGGCAATACAGTCGTCGACCGCCAAACCCTGGATTTGACTCGTAAGGCGATCGAGGTTTTTGAGGACCTGGGTGCCAAGGTGGAAGAAGCCAGCCCGGATTTTGAACCCACGGAAGCGCTTTTCTTGATTCTTTATCACATTAGCCTGGCCAGTCGCCTGGAGCCATATGTCGAGGACTTCGGCGACAAACTCGATCCAACCTTGCTGGATGCGATTCGAAAAGGAGATCAATACCCGGCAAAGGTACTGCAGAACACGTTTTACCGTCGCAGCCGCTTGTACCAGGACATCCAGCAGTTTTTCGAACGATTCGATCTGCTGATCACCCCGACGATCAGCTCTCCGGCCCTGCCCGCCAATCACAATGCCCTGGAGCCGATCGAAATCAACGGAAAAATCGCCGGGAGCATGCGCGGCGCCTGGTATCCATATACCCATCCCTTTAACATGGCGGGCAATCCGGCCATATCCATTCCATGCGGCTGGACCCGGGAAAATTTGCCGGTTGGGCTGCAGATTGTCGGACCCTGGCTGGCTGAAAGCATGGTTTTGCGGGCCGCGGCGGCGTTTGAAGCCGCCCGGCCGTGGACCGATAAGCGGCCTGCCGTTTAGGCCGCTGGTAGTCCTTCCGGAGACAACAAAACCAAAACGACCAACCCATCACAAAGACTAAGATCTAAACCTGGAGGGCCAGATGAATGAATTTCAACCGTTTCCGGTGATGTTGACCTTCGATATCGATGCCGAATCACTCTGGATCGCCCGAGATCCCAAAATGGCGAATTATCCCATCGCCCTATCCCAGGGACGCTACGGAACCAAGATTGGGGTGGATCGAATACTGAAACTGCTGGCGAAATACGAAATCACGGTGACCTTCTTTGTACCGGGAATGACGATCGAGCACAACGAGGCCCTGATGCAGAAAGTGCTGCAACAGGGACATGAAATTGCCCACCACAGCTATTCTCATCGCTGGCTCGAAAATCTGTCACTCGATGAGGAAAGGGAAGAGATGGAAAAGGGTATCGATCTGATCAAGCAATTGACCGGCAGCCGCCCGCGCGGCTATCGATCCCCGGCCGGAGAATTCACCCCCCATACCTTTGATCTTCTATTGGAATACGGTATCGAATACTCTTCCAATTTTTTTGACGACGAAGTTCCCTACAAGCATGTGATCAATGGCAAAAAGTCCGATTTGGTGGAATTGCCTTTTGCCTGGGCTTTGGACGATGCGCCCTTTTTTCTTTATAGCAACCGTCTGCCGGGCCGGTTCATGGCAGCGCCTTCGGCCGTGCTGGAAACCTGGAAAATGGAATTTGACGGCCTTTATGCCGAAAAGAAATCCTACGTGCTGGCGATGCATCCCCAGATTATCGGGCGGCCTTCCCGGATTCAAATTCTCGAATCCCTCATCCAATACATAAAAGGGCATTCCAACGTTTGGTTTGCTCGCTGTGACCAGGTGGTCGATAAATTCAAGGATATGCTGTAGGGTATTCGGCCCGGCGGCGGCCTGGGGATACGCAAATCAAACCGGGCTGATAGAACAGAAACCATCAATGAAAGGAGAATCAAAATGAAAACGAGATGTTTATTTGCGTCGATCGTAACCTTGGTTATGGCCGGTCTGTTGATGACGGCCCCTGCCGTGATTGCGGGTTCTGATGAAATAACCGTGGCGATGTACGGCGGATCTTTTGCCGATATGACAAGGAAATGCTACATCGAGGCCTTTGAAAACCAGCATAAAGTCAAAGTGAACGTGACCATCGGCAATTCGACCGACAACCTGGCAAAATTGCGGGCTCAGAAAAATAATCCGCAGGTCGATGTTGCTTACATGGACTGGTCGGTGGCCCTGCAGGCCAAAAATGAGGGATTGATAGACAAGTTGGATCCAAGCAAGATACCCAACCTGTCGCAGGTTTATGACAAAGCCATCGGAAAGGACGGCTACCTCGTGGCCCAGCTATTTGCCGCCACGGGAATCGCCTACCACACCGATTTCATGAAGCAACCGCCCCAATCCTGGAATGACCTGTGGGATCCGAAGTACAGCGGTAAGATTGCGCTTTGCGATATTACCGGCACGGCAGGCTATCAAACCCTGTTGATGGCCGCTAAAATAAACGGCGGCGACATCAAGAATCTCGATCCGGGCTTTAATGCCATCGAGAAGCTGCGCGACGGAATTGTGACCTTCTACACCCACGCGGATCAGCTGATTTCGTTGTTCGAAAGGGGGGAGATCTGGATGGCGCCGTGGTACCATGACCGGACCGCCTTTGCGCAGAATAAAGGCGTGCCGGTAGCATTTGCTTTTCCCAAGGAGGGAAGTATCGCAATTTTGCCGGCCGTCACAGTTGTCAAAGGCAGCCAAAACAAGGAATATGCCGAAAAATTCATTGACATGATCCTGAGCGCGGAGGGCCAGACGTGCTTTGCCCAGAATATGTATGAAGGGCCTGTCAATAAAAACGTGAAGCTGGATCCCGCCCTGGCCCAAAAGATGCCGTACGGACCGGAACAAATCGAAGCCATGTACGTACCGGATTACCAGTATGTCAGCGAACATCGCGGAGCATGGACCGAACGCTGGAACAAAGAGATTGCAAAATAGAATATTCCATTCCGGGGGGTCAGGTGGCAACAGTTGAATTGAGTCATCTTTCAAAAACATTCGGTGATTTCAAAGCGGTTGATGATTTGTCGCTGAAAGTTAAAAGCGGTGAATTCATTTCGTTGCTGGGACCCTCCGGCTGCGGCAAGACAACCACCCTGCGGATGATCGCCGGGCTCAATGAACCGGATTCGGGCACCGTTGTCATCGGTGATGAAATGGTGAACAATAAACCGGTTCACAAGCGAAATATCGGCATGGTCTTTCAATCATATGCACTTTTTCCGCACATGACGGTGAGCGAAAATATCGCCTTTGGTCTGAAAATGAGGTCGTGCGGCAAAGACGAAATCGCCGCCAAAACAGAAAACGCCCTGGAGTTGATTCAGCTGCCGGCAATCGGTGACCGGTTTCCGAGGCAGCTGAGCGGCGGCCAGCAGCAGCGCGTTGCGCTGGCCCGGGCCATCGTCACCGAACCGTCGGTCCTTCTGCTGGATGAGCCCTTGAGCAATATCGATGCGAAACTGCGCGAGAGAATGCGCATAGAGCTCAAACAGCTCCAGGAAAAGCTCAATATTACGGCGATCTATGTCACCCACGATCAGATTGAAGCATTGGCCATGTCGGACCGGGTGGTTGTCATGAATCACGGGACCATCGAACAGGTCGGAAGGCCGCTGCAGATCTACGAAACCCCGGCGTCCGGTTTCGTGGCCAACTTCATTGGTCGATCCAATTTTCTCGACGGCCGGATTTCGGCGGTGTATGAATCCGAGATTGACGTGACCACTGCCGGCGGCTTGCGGATGGTCGTCCTTAAGATTGGCGATTTTGCTGTCGACCAGGATGTACGGGTCGCGATCCGACCCGAAAGAATTTTAATTTCAGAGACCGGTGCCGAAAAATCCTTGCGGAACCAGGCCCTTGGGAAAATCGAGTTTATTGCTTACATGGGATCGAGCACGCAGTATCAAATTTTGCTAAACCAGGGGGATCGACTGATTGTCGAACAGCAGAATCTCAAAGGGGCTCCGACCCGCAGCAAGAATGAGATGCTGCGTCTGAATTGGAATCCCGAGGATTGCCTGCTTTCGGAGTTGCCGGAAAAGGGGGAGGCAGCTACGGATTAATACCCGCAAGAACGTATAACCGTTGAGGAGATCCTCATTGTGAATTGACATTGGAGAATTGGAGTACTGGAGTATTGGAGTGATGGAGCATTGGAAAAAAGCGTAAGGGCCTACTTTCTACACCCCAATATTTGACGGCATCGTAAAAATTTGAATTTGACCATTTGGCTGGAAAAAATGTAGTGGCGGGGTTTACAGCCTGTCCAACAACCTCTAATATTCCTTTTACTACTACCATATGTTGTGGTAGTAAATGAAAAATTAGCTATATATAGTATGTTGACTCAGCTTGTTGGAGGTTATTGGACAGCCTGTTTATCCCCATAAGCGCTAAGTTATTTTGCAACCAATTAAAGGCTGTAATCATACCATGCGGGATTTGTTTTAAAGATGAACATCGAACATCGAACGTTGAACATCGAATAATGATATCGCTTCGCTCGGCAATTTGATTTTTGGGTTTACTTTTTCTGTATTTTTTCTGAGGTTTTGATACTCGTAAAGAAAATTTTAATTAATTCTTCGGTTTCCTTTAAAATATCCTTTAGTAATTCTGGATTCTTAATTAAGGGAACCCGCTGTATAAGTTTTAACCATTTCTGGCTCTCCATAATTTCCTTTAATGAGATACGAAGCTTATGGACAAAATCCTTGGGTGACTCCGCTGCTTGGGCTTCACCATGGTTAGGATAAGGAGATGTTCCGGATTTTAATAATTGACCCGCTACATGGTTACCGACCCTGGTATTGGGAAGCTGTTCAACGATCTTTATGATTTTTATACAATACTTAAGTAGCCTTTCTTCCAGATCATATGTCGGTTTCTTCATCTTTTCACATTCAGCATTCGATGTTGGATGTTCGATGTTCGATGTTCATTATTTCAGCTACTCCCCACAAAAACAACTTAGCGCTTGTGGGGATAAACCCCGCCTCTACAAGGGTAGCTCAATAACGCATGCCTTCGAGCAGGACCGCAACCATGCATGACCAGGTTCGAGCCAAAAAGTCGCTAAACTTTTTCAAACAGGCCTATTACCGGATGAAGACCGCCCTTGCCAGGCGGCCTTATCTGCTGTTGCTGCTCCCTACCCTGGCCGTACTGGCTATATTTTTTGTGACGCCGCTTGTCTCATTGTTTATATCCAGCTTGCGCCTGTATGTACCGGGTAAAGGTATTTCAGATACCCTGACCCTGCAAAACTATGTGAAATTTCTAACTGATGTATACTATGTCGGAGTCCTTCTAAAGACCCTGCTCCTGGGAGTGACCGTGACCCTGGCGACCTTGGTGGTCGGGTATCCGCTGGCTTATTTTATCGCCCGAACCCAATCACCCAGAAAGGGATTTTATATCGCGCTGGTCATATTTCCGCTATTTTTAAACATCGTCGTGAGATCATTCAGTTGGATCGTTCTGCTTGCCAACCGGGGGCTGCTCAATAATTTTCTGATTGATTTTCATATCATCGAAAAGCCCATTAAATTGCTTTTTACCTACAATGGCGTACTGATCGGTTTGACGCACATTTTTCTGCCATTTATGGTCCTGGCTCTAGCCGGGGTAATTAAAAATATCAACCCGGATTATGAAGAAGCCGCCCGGACCTTGGGGGCCGGCAAAGTGAAGACATTCATTAAAATCACCTTGCCGCTGAGCCTGCCGGGTATCATTGCCGGCTCCTTGTTGGTGTTTCTGCTAACGATTACCGCATTCGTCACGCCGCGCCTTTTGGGTGGGGTTAAAGTCAAAATCATGTCGAACCTGATTTTTCAGGAATTCATGAACACATTCAACTGGCCCTTCGGTGCCGCCATGGCGTTTATTCTTCTGCTGGTCACACTAATCATCATCTCCGGGTATCTGAAGGTATTTCGGAAAGGCCAATTGACCTGACATGGGCTATGCCAAGTTAAAAATTGCAACTGTCGTTTACCACCTGCTCGTCGCAGCAATTTATGCTTTTTTGCTGACGCCCATCATCATCGTCTTTCTGGCTTCCATCAGCACGACTTCCTATTTGACTTTTCCACCCCAAAGCGTCACCTTGAAGTGGTACGCCAAGGCGTTGTCCCAGCCCCAGTATATCGAAGGTTTTAGATACAGCCTGCTGCTGGCGGCCGTTACGGTCGGCATATCGTTGACCATCGGGACTTTGGCCGCTTTTGCCATCATGCGCTTTAAGTTTCCGGGCAGAGATTTTATCAACGCTTTGGTGCTCTCGCCGTTGATCTTTCCGATGGTCATCATTGGCATAGCACTGTTGCAGTTTTACAGCTTATTGAGAATATCGGGTAGTTTTTTCGGACTGGTTCTGGGCCATGTGGTGATTACGTTTCCTTATGTGGTCCGAACGGTTTCCGCCAGCTTTCATCAGTTTGACGTGTCATTGGAGGAAGCTGCCAGGACCCTGGGCGCCAACCGGATCAAGACCTTTTTTAAAATCACGCTGCCGCAGATCCGGCCGGGATTGATTGCCGGTGCGATTTTTGCTTTCATCGTTTCGTTCGACAATGTGCCTGTTTCTATTTTTTTGATTGGCGTTAAAGCAACGCCTCTGCCGGTGGTAATATTTTCCTATATCGAATTTGGCGTTGACCCGACGATTGCGGCCATTTCGACCATTTTGATCTGCCTGACGGGCGCCACGATTTTCATTATCGAAAAATGGATCGGATTCAGCAAGTTTGTTTAGATCGATATCGGGATCCTGGTCTTTAAGGATAGGTCACCGTGAAGGGCCCTGCCGGTAATTTGAAGTCGGAGTGGTGGAGTGATGGTTAGTTTTAGAGCCCCTGAGGAGGCAACTCAAAGCCCGGCACTCTGGACTCGGTTTTTTAACCTGTAGCAACCATGAGGTTCATGATGGGTAACGATACATCCATTGATCCCGTGCTCATTACGGGCGGCAGTGGTTTTCTGGGCCGGCATCTGGCAGACGATCTGATGCGGCACGGCTGCAGGGTCGTCGGTTTTGATACCCGGCAGCAAGGAATGGTGTCCGCTGAGCAGCAGGACGCCGGCTGTTGCGAGGTGATCCCCGGGGATATTCTAAATATCGCTGAATTAACTCAGGCCGTCATCGAAAAAAATGTCAAAAGCATCATCCATGCCGCAGCGGTAATCCCGCCGGATTCCGAAGACCGGCCCCACCGGTCGCTTGAAATCAACCTGCTCGGCACCTGCAATGTGTTGGAAGTCGCGCGATTGATGAAACTTTCCCGGGTAACCTTTGTCAGTTCCGGTGCGGTTTACGGAACCGGCCCGGAAATCAGCCAAGAGAACTCACCGATACCGCTGGATATTGGATACGGCTTTTACGGCTGCGCCAAGGCTGCCGGCGAACTGATCGGCCTAAATTACGCCCGCAATCACGGGCTCGATTTTGTTTCTACGCGGCATGCCGCTATCTATGGACCCGGGGGCAGCGCTCCCCATTATCTAAATTTACTTGTCGCTAACGCGATTCAGGGGGAAAAGACGGATATCGGCCGCGGCGGCGACCATCGCTTTGAATTTGTCTATGTAGCAGACGCCGTGCAGGGGCTTCGAACGGTCCACACCGCACCCAAACTCAACTATAACATTTACAACGTCGGAACCGGCCGCACCCATTCACTCTTTGAATTGGCGGCGGAGATCAAAAAAGTTATTCCCGCCGCGGAAATTGCTCTGCAACCGGGCCTGCTGGAAGATCTGTATCAACGGGGACCGTTTGATATCAGCCGGATCAGATCACTGGGATACGAACCGGAATTCAGCTTGGCCCGGGGGTTGACGGAACTCATCAAAGCCCCGGGAATCAGATCATGATCCTGATCTATCGAGAATTGCCGGGTTCAGGGTCTAACGTTCCGGGTTGAGATAGGAGATGCAACATGAAATTAGCAGGCCAGGTGGCAATCGTGACCGGCTCAGGGCAGGGCATCGGCCGGGAAACCGCGAAACGTTTTGCCCGCGAAGGCGCCAAAGTCATTATTAATGCCAGAACCGAGCAAACCCTGGAAACGGTATCGGCCGAGATCAAAGAATTGGGCGGCGAAGCGCTTTGCGTACCGGGGGATGTTTCCCAGGCCGCGGTTGTCAAGCAAGCGGTCGCGCGCGCCATGTCCGCCTTCGGAAAAATCGATATTCTGGTGAATAACGCCGGCTCAGGACGGGCATCGTCCGGTGAATATGTAGATTATGAGCAGCTTGAAGAAAAAGACTGGTACTACATCATGGAGCAGAACCTGAAGTCGGCGCACCTTGGCTGCCAGCTGGTCATACCCCATATGAAAAAGCAGCGCCGGGGGGCTATTGTCAACAATTCATCCGTGGCCGGCCACACCTGTGAGCCCGGTTTCAGCAATGAAAAATTGCTGGCCCCCATTGAAGCCACCTATGTCAGCGCCAAGGCCGCCATGAATGGGTTGACGCGGCAATTGGCACGGGATTTGGGATGCCATGGTATCCGGGTCAATGCGGTGGCGCCGGGTGTAATCCTGAGCAGTGAGCGGCTTGAAAAATTTTGGAATGCCAAGCCGGAAAGCGAGCGCACACGAGTTACTCGCTTTATTCCGCTCATGAGGCCCGGCAAAGCCCAGGATGTTGCCAATGCCATTCTGTTTCTGGCGTCGGATGATGCCGCCTACATTACGGGAGCGACCCTGGACGTGAACGGTGGTTTGTTTATGGCACCCTAGACATCGCTAAAACAATGAGAAGGCTGAACTTAGTTCGTTGCGCTGGCAGCTGGAATACTGGAATGTTGGAATAATGGAATGATGGAGGACCGGGTTTCGCGAAACAAGATCTGATCTTATGATAATGGCACGGATCAGAAGTTAAATTCAGACCATCATCCAATATTGATTCCCAATATTCCAATATTCCAACATTCCATCATTCCATCCGGTGTCTTAAGTAAACTCCGTCCCTCTGTGGTGAAATCAGAGCCGTGTCCTCCGACTACGGAACTTTACTTTTGAGGAGCAAAAGAGATGCATCCTGTCAAAATCGGAATTGTCGGCGCCGGCGCAATGGGTTGCGTTTATGGCGGCAATCTGGCCGAAGCCGGCCATGAAATCTGGCTGCTCGATGTCTGGCGGGAGCATATCGACGCCATGCGAACCCAGGGTTTGCATCTGTCCGGCGCCAGCGGCGACCGTGTCGTGCCACTCAACGCCACTACCGCGGCAGATGAAATCGGGCCTTGCCGGGTCGTGATTATTGCCACGAAAGCTGCTGACGTCGAGAAAGCCGCACGCAATGCCGGGCCCCTGATCGCCCCCGAAACGCTGGTGCTGGCGATTCAAAACGGTATCAACAACGCCCAACGAGCGGCCCGGCACGTCGAGCCACGGCAACTGTTCATCGGCATTGCGGAAGGATTTGGGGCCTCCATCGCAAAACCCGGACACGCCCATCACCACGGCTGGGAGATGATACACATCGGACCCTACCGGAGCGCAACCAGCCAAAATCTGCAGGACCTGGAGCAGATGTGGCATATTGCCGGCTTCAACGTCCGAATCCACAACGACATTCGGCCGGCGCTGTGGAGCAAAGTCGTCTGCAACGTGGCCTTTAGTGCCATCTGCACCGTGACCGAGTTGAAAATCGGACAGGTTATGGCCAACCCCCATGCGTGGCAGATTGCCACAGCCTGCGCCGGGGAAGCCGCCGAGGTGGCGGGGCTCAAGAAAATCGCCCTCCCGTTTCAGGATTCCGAAACCTGGATTCGGGATTTCGGCCGCAAGATTCCCGGTGCGCGCCCGTCCATGTTGCTGGACCTGGAGGCCGGCAAGCCCAGCGAGGTCGATTCGCTGAACGGCGCAGTGGCAGACGAGGCCGAGGCACTTGGAATTCAGGCACCGGTAAATCGCCTGATGACCATTCTAGTCAAGGCCCTGGAGGACCGGCAGCGGTTTTTGGGCACTGGTTGGGAATAAAAATTGAGGATTGATGAATTCGTAAAAGTTATTTAAGAGCGAAGATAATCACCTTCGCGGGGCTGACATAATCCTGACTTTGCGTAAATTAATGATCGTAGGGTGGGCTGTGCCCACTATTAACAAATAAACTCAGTTAGTTGTGGTGGGCGCAGCCCAGCCTACCCGAAAAACGGTATCAATCATAAGTGAGCTCCAGTAACATCGATCCAAAAATCTTTTTATTTCTGTATCTATAGGTATTAATGAACATTTTCAGCGTTATTTAGGCGACTAAAGGGATAATAAATTGTAGGATTAATAACAGAATGCGGTTATCCAGAAAAACCAGGTTAAAGGATTGTTATCTATTTTATCCCCCCTCCCTCAATCCCTCCCGCCAGTCTACGATCCCGAGCACTTTTCGGGGGTGGGAAGAAAAACCCATTTACTCGAGCATTTTAGATAACCCGGTAACAAAACCTGGATTTGTCGGAAGCACGGTTTAAAGGAGCGTGGGAGCGGCTTGCAGCCGCTATCCGTCCTCTGACATCTGCCTTTTGTCCTCTGACGCCTGTCATTAAAGCCCAAGCACCGATCAACTTTCCCCAATACCCAATACCCAGTACCCAATAACCAATAACGAATAACAAATAACTACTTCTTTCTGTCTTCTGCTCTCTGTCCTCTGACCTCTGACCTCTGTCCTCTGACCTCTATCCTCTGTCTTCCGCCCTCTGCCCTCCGCTCTCCGCCCTCCGCCCTCCGCCC
>Ga0209454_1000203_pt1 | contig 34508 bp, 20 predicted proteins | sample WorMetHERISLAND1_2_FD_187400 | JGI IMG/M metagenome (GOLD analysis project Ga0209454, IMG submission 187400) | Marine gutless worms symbiont microbial communities from Max Planck institute for Marine Microbiology, Germany - Olavius geniculatus... | ecosystem: Host-associated > Annelida >... | reverse complement strand
GGTAATACTCCCTGTGCCATAATGCTTTCACCTCGTTGATGATAGTTTTGTTTGGGCTAAAACATACTATCCGCTTGATTTCACAAGCGCAACGAGGTTTTTTACTTTTTTTGATGGTGAATCAGGGAATAATGTCAAAATTTTTGAAATTCTGCTAGGAAATTGCTGTTGTCCCGGCGCCGGCAATTTCGCCAACCAAGTTTTTGGCGCAAAGTGTTCGGGTTCAGCGGATCTTCAAGTTTTCGGTCAATTAACCGATACAAGCAGATGGCGACGTTAACAAATTCGTTTTTTATGACAGCTAGCAAGGATTCCTGAAATGAAATTGATCTGTTGGCTACTCATCCCCGTCTGCTTTTTTGCACTCGGAGGCTGCCGCGATCAGGGACCGGTTGAACGGTCTTGGGGCAAAATGCAAGGGCTCGAAGAGATCGTGGGGAATATGAGCGACTATTCGTACTCTTCGTGCAGGAGCCAGGAACCGCGGTCCAATGCCCTTGGTGAACCGGTTCACATGACCGATTTTGAAGGTCAATTCGTCTGGGCCGATTATGCGGCTACCTGGTGCGGGCCCTGCCAGCAGCAAGCAAGGGTGACCAAAAAAGTTGAAGCGGAACTGGGTGATGAGGTGGTTTTTCTGACCATCATGACCGGCAAAAGCACTAATTACAATGACCATGCCACAACCGATACGGCCCGGCAATGGGCCGCTGCCCATCAATTGCCTCCGGAACGGGTTCTGGCAGCCAAATTATGGTATAAAACAATACCCGAGCACCGGTTTTACTCACCCGAGGGGCATACCCTGTTTGTCCACGTCGGCTATTTGAATCAGGAACAGATAAAACAGGTTATCGATTATTACCGAAGCGGATGGGAAAAATGGTCGCAAACCGGTGAAACGGCCGAGTGGATGGCGTCGCATTAGGGGTGGGATCAATGAACATCTATAACATTGTCTAAGGCCATTTTTGTTTTCCTACAAGTTTAAATGAGATTTTGGATTTTAGATTTTGGATTTCGGATTTAAGGTATTCTGTCGATCTAATTTAAAGAGATAGAGCGCAGCGATTCAACAAATCCGCAATCCGCAATCCGAAATCCGCAATTCGATATCCGCAATCTAAAATCCAAAATCCGAAATCCAATTCTCACTCCTGCCCGGATTTCAGCCATTTCTCTAATTTTTTCAGACCTTCGGCGGTTGTCAGCTTGGGTTTATACCCTAAGTCTTTTTTGGCGGCGCTGATGTCGAACCAGTGGCTTTGGGTTACTGCTTCAGCCATGAAGCGGGTGATATAGGGTTCGCCGGGCAATCGCAAGGTCGTGTATATGAATTCAAGCAGCGCTCCGGCCAACCAGGCGACCCTGAACGGCACCTTTTTTTTAACCGGTCTGCAGCCGGCGGCTTCCAGCATTGCATTAACCATATCCCAGGCCAATACCGGTTCATCCTGGCTGATGAAGTATATATTGCCGGAAAGCGACGGATTTTCTTCCAGTTTATCGGCCGCCAGAATGTGAGCATCGGCGGCGTCGTCGATATAGATGGTATCGATCAAGTTTTTGCCGGAGCCGATTTGTTTCAAACGCTTGGCTCTGGCTACCAGGCGCGGCAGAATGTGATTGTCCCCCGGGCCCCAGATCTCATGGGGTCTCAGGATAATTGTTTTCAGCTCCCGGCCCGTAGCGTTGACGACATGCTGTTCGGCAATCGCCTTGGTCTCGGAATAATGGGTGCAGAACTTTTCGGGGTAGGGCATGGATTCATCCACACCCTCGATGTCTTTGCCGTTGAAAACGACACTCGGCGTGCTGGTGTAGACGAGCCGCGGGATCTTTTGGTCCAAACAGGCGTTGATGACATTTTGAGTGCCGTTTACGTTGACGCGGAAGTAGTCATCGTATCTTCCCCAGGGTGGCGGTTTGGCCGCGACGTGAAAAACGATATCGCGGCTGTCACAAGCCCGGGCCACCGTTTCGGTATCCGAGATATCCCCCTGAATCTGATCGACGCCCATCTTTGCCAACTCGTCATACTTGTTGCGGGCCAGACTGCGGACTTCTTCCCCCCGGTCAACCAGGCGTTTGACAACGGCACCGCCTAAAAATCCGCCGCCGCCGGTCACCAGAACCTTGGCCGGCAATCGGTTTTCATGTTTTTCATTGGTCGTCATTTTATTTTGCGCTCCGCCCAGACCGCCAGCTTTTCGCGGAATATCTTGGAATTGTGCCGGATATCCACCGGAAAAGCCTTGTGAAACAAGAGGGTCCGGATGCTTTGGGTCAATTCATTGCCGGCCGCCAATTCCAGTAGTTCATCTTTGAGAAGATTCTTGTTGATGCCGCCTCCGGATTGAGGCAACTCGATGCAGATGACCGGCTGTTGCTGCTCTTGGGGGCCGATCCCCACCAGAGCGCTGCGAAACACGGCCGGGTGAGTATTGAATATGGCTTCACAGGGAATGGTGTACAGCGTGCCTGCCGCCGTGATGACCCGATGACTTTTGCGACCGCAGAACCAGACGCGACCCTGGTCGTCCCGCCAGCCCAGATCACCCATGCGGTGTCTGATTTGGCCGTTTTCCCGAATCTTGGCCAGGTCAGTTGCCCGGGGGTCATCGTAGTAAGCCTGACTGACCAGCGCCCCCTTCACCGTAATTTCTCCAATTTGGCCCGGAGCCACTTCGAGATCGTCCGACCAGGATTCGATGGGCTCGTCACTGATTTTGATCAGTTTGATGTCGATGTTGTTTATGGGACGGCCGATGCAGATGCCATACCCTTTCTCACTGAGACTGCGGGTCTCCTCGAGGATTTCATGGCTCATGATGGATATGATCGGAACCGCTTCGGTTGCCCCGTACGGCGTGTGAATCTGGGCATCGTCGACCAGCAGCGTGCTGAACTGTTCGATATTGGCGGGGGAAACCGGCGCTCCGGCGGATATGACCCGCTTTAAGGATGGCAATTTAACTGCATTTTTTTTGCCGTAGGATCCGACCCGGTTCAGAAGTGCCGGGGAGGCAAACATGTTCGTAATGCCCTGGTTGTTTACCGCTTCGATGATGCGATCGGGGTTTACCAAGGCCGGCCGGGTGGGATCCATGTCCGGTATCACCGCTGTGACGCCCAGGGCCGGATAAAACAGGGCGAACAAAGGAAAGGTCGACAGATCGATTTCATCGGCCGACATATTCAGATGCGTTTTGATTTGAACCAGCTGGGCATCAAAATTGCCGTGGGTGTAGATTGCGCCTTTGGCCGGCCCCGTGCTGCCGGTGGTAAACAGAATGGCGGCCGTTTCATTGCGAGCGGTGTCGGCCGTCTGAAACGGTTTCCAATCCGGTCGGCGAATCTGGTCCAGGGTCAGGCCGCCCCAGAACCAGCGCCGCCCCACGGTAATCCAGGTCGATACGGTTTTGAAGAATTTGGGCGCCAGGGTTCTCACAACATGGGCCAGGGGAATTCCGATGAAGGCCTGGGGTCGAGTCGATTTGTAACAGCTCAGCATGCGTCGGATGCCCATGCCGGGATCAACCACCACCGGGACGGCGCCCGTTTTAAACACTGCAAAAATTAAAGCGAAAAATTCGATGCTGGGCCTGACCATTAAAACGGTTCGAGTTCCGCGCGAGATTCCGGCCTTGATCAACCCGTGGGCCAGGCGGTCCACCTCGTGTTCGAGTTGCAGAAATGTCAGGTGGGCGTAAGTTACCCGATTGCATTTATCCCGGCCGGCCGGATAAACCACCGCCCGCTTATAAGGCTGCTCCCGCGCCATGCGTGTCAGGTGGGTCGCCACATTGACGATTTCAGTCGGTTGTTTATCTGGATCGTTCATTTTCCTCGTAATTTACGTTGCTATATATTTACTTGTAAGTTTCAGGTGTCAGGTTTCAGGTGTCAGCAACAGCCAACGGGCGCCAGCGGCAAGTCTGATCAAAGAAAAGAAACTAACGAACGTCCAACATCGAATATAGTATTCTGTCTATTTGAAACGACTGCGCGAAACGATTCCACCATTTGTCATTTCAAGTAGTTTCATAACAGGGTTTAGGGCCTTGGTTTCCTGACACCCGAAACCTGACACCTGAAACCTTCCGTTATGACAGCGCATTCCTGTCCAAAAAATCCTGAACCAACGGTATGATTTTTTCGGGCACATCTTCCAGGACATAGTGGCCGGCATCTGAGAAACGATGCACTTCGGCCCCGGGAAATCGTCGCTGCCATTCATCCAGAAAATGCTGGTTAAAAACAAAATCATGTTTCCCCCAGCATATGAGAACGGGGGTGTCGGCGAACAGGGCCAGGTTGTCATCGACGCTTTTTGCCAGGGCATAGCTGGAATCGGTCGGACCCAAAGGAATGTCCTGCACAAACCTTAATACCGCCAGGCGGTGTTGCCAACAGTTGTAGGGTGCTGTCAGCCCTTTTTTTACATCCCGGGCCAGTCCCTTGTGGGAGGCCAAGTACAGGGCCCCCACCGAGAACAGGTTGAACCCCAAAACTGCCATTGAGGCCAGGGGCCCCGCCCGTCGTATAAAATGCCCGGCCATGGGTATCCGGTAGTCCGCAGGCGGCAAAAAGGCATAGGTATTCAGAAGGACCAGCCGGCGAATGCGCTCCGGATGTCCAACGGCATAAGCCATACCGATCATACCGCCCCAGTCGTGGAGAATCAGGGTAATATTCTCGCCCAGGCCCAGATGATCCAGCAATTTCTCCAGGTCATCGACCCGTTGCTCGAGTTCGAATCCGTATTCAGTGCGGAGCGGTTTGTCAGATAAACCGCATCCCATGTGATCCGGTACAATCGTGCGATACCGTGGCGACAGATCTTTTATCAACTCCCGGAAGTAGAACGACCAGGTGGGATTACCGTGCACCATGACCAGCGGCTCACCGTCGCCTTCATCGAGATAGTGATATTTTAAACCGTCAATATCCAGATAACGGGACTCAAACGGGTACAAATGTCGCAGGCCCGATATATCCACAGGTTTATTTTTCAACAATATATTCCCTAATTTATCAAATCTACCATTCAATCCCCAGCATCAGGCAGTTCAAACCACTGCCGATTCCCAGAAAACCCACCATATCCCCGGTGGTCAGAAATTCCCTTTCCGCGGCAATGGCGGCGGTGATCGGCAGAGATACCGTGCCGATGTTGCCCAGGAATTTAAAGGTCGTGAAATCCTGCGAGGCATCGATGCCGATGGCATCCAGGATGTTGCGCTGATGGGTGGCGCCCACCTGGTGGCAGATAACTTTGTCCGGCTTGTTTTCCGTTAAAGTAAGCTCCCGGCGAAAGGCCCTGAATGTTTCGATGCCCAGAACAACGCCGTTTTGGAGGACCCCCACCGGGTCGGTTTCCATGATGTGCAGTCCGCTGGCCGGTATCCCGGTGTCCGGTCCCCAAACGCAAAGTTGGTGATGTTGGGCGGCACTGCGGGTGGCGCCTCCCAGCAGTCGGTGCCCGGCATCGGTCAGTGTTTCAGCGGTCAAAATGACAGCCACTGCGCCGGACCCCCCGGTCAAAGTTGCCACGGTCTTTTTAAATATGTCCATGTCACGGGTTTCCAGCAGACGGTCGATGGTGATGTCGACAATCTGGCGCGCGGACTCGCAGGAAACGATCATACCTGCCCGCACCTGGCCCAATTCTATGGCGTTGGCTACCTGAACCATTCCGTTCAATATTCCCAGGCAGGCGTTGGAGACATCATAAACCTGGGTTTCGGCGCTGAAACCCAGTCCGTCGGCCACCGCACAGGCGGTGGCCGGCTCCAGGTTGTCGCGGCATACACCGCCATAAATCAACATTCCGACATCTGAAGGTGATATGCCCGAGGCTGCTAGTGCTTTGCGCCCGGCTTTTATGGCACCGTCGCGCATCCGGAAACCCGGATCCCAGAACCGGCGCTCCCGGATTCCCGTAATGGCCTCCAATTGTCCCGACTGAAAATGCAGCGCATCGTAAACCGGTTCCAAACGTTTTTCCAGATCATCAGACGTCACCACGTTGGGCGGCAGCTCATAACCGAAGGAGTCTATGTAAACCTTTGAGTATTTCATTCAATAGTCTTCTGTGTTTATAGTTTCAGAATAGATTTGCAATAAAATCCCAAATAACAAGCATCAAATCGCAAATAAATCCCAAATTCTAATAATCAATGTCCAAAACATGCATTCGAGTTTAAACCCATCCTTTGGTCAACTCCGGTCTGTTGATCATGATGCGACCTGCGCAAAAGCAGTGAGACTGCTAGTTTTGAATTTGGGTATTAGGTCATTGGAATTTGTTTGGGATTTGTTATTTGGTGCTTGGAATTTTCATAATTAACCTTGAGCAGGCAGTGATAGTCAATAATTTGTTTACATAACGGAATCCCATGCCTTCTATCAAGCCACCGGTACCAGTTTGATACCAAAATTTTCCAATTTGTAGATCGGCAGTCCGTCAACATTCAAATACCCGTCGGCCTGGATGACGGGCAGCGGTGCTTCCTGGATTTTGGTGATCACGGCTTCAATCGTCACCAGGTTATTTTCAGGTAGGATCTGGCCCCGGTAGATCCAGGTCTGTTCAACTTCCGTTAATAGGCCGAAGCGGTGGCTGTTTTCCAGCTGCGGCCAACGCTCCAGGGCCACAAACTTCAGCAGCTGGATAAATGACTCGATGCCCAGCGATCCCGGACAGACGGGATCCTGGTAAAAGTGGGCTCTAAAAAACCACTCGGTGGGATCCACCGTCTTGGTCCCGCGCACAAAACCGAGCCCATCAGGTCCGCCATCGGGGATGTATACCTCGATGCGGTCGATCATGCGAATTGATTTGGCCGGCAGCGCCAGGGCGGGGGCCATGTCCACGGCTGGATCCCCGGGCGCCAGGGGTGCCAGGTCGACGAATTCCCGGGCGATGCCGTTGCGAATGGATTCCGGGGCAGGCACATAAGCCTGCCCGGTCGCCTCGCGGATACCCTCCTGCTGGGCCAGGGCCTGCCGGGTAAAAAATCCGAAATAGGTCTTGCCGGCGTAAATCCGCTGTTGCCGGCAGTAGACTTCGAAATCAAAATGCTCGATAACCATATCGGCTGCTTCGGAGGCATTGGTCAACCGGGCTCTCACGGTCAGGGTTCCGGCATCGGACAGAACTTCGCCGAACAGGGTTGCGCTGCCGCCCAGGTTGCGGAATCGCAGATCGTTTGGGCTGCGCAAGGCCGATCCCATGTAGGCTGCCAGCCAGCCGCAGGGTTGGAGTGCGATCTCAAGGATAATGCTGATTGGAGCCGCCGGTGTTCTCTCGGCCTTAAAATACCAGGCATCCGGTGCGATGTCGCATTCGGCTTCAATCCAGCCGTCGGGTTTCAGCACCCATGGCGCGGGGTCGGCCTTGACGATGCGGTCGATGAGCAGGTAGGGCGGCCGCGGCAGACGTGCAATAAAGCGCTGGGTGTCATAGGGTGCGTAGGGGTCGCCGAAAGCCTCTGACGGCCGCCCTTCGGCAAATTCCAACATGTGACGGCGGTCGAACAACGGCGTCTGCCTTGAGCGGGATGACGGCGTCTGCACGTCAGATGTTCGGCTGCGCCACAGGAATTCGATATTGTCCCGGGTCAGGCCGCTCATCTGCAGGGACATGTCCCGGAAATACACGATGCGGTGGCCGTCCGCATACATATACGCATTGGCAATCACATAAGGTTCAGGGCGGTAGCCGATTTCCTTGATTTCAATTTCATAGACGACCCTGGCGGTTGCCGGTGTCACGGGCCCCCGACATTTCAGGGTGGCCGGAACATTTCTGACCGGCTCGTAAAAGACGTTGTCTTTTTCGGTAACCCAACCGATACGCTGCAGGTATATGCGCAAGGTGTGGGCGCAGCACTCGTACATCAGGGTACCCGGCATTACCATGTCGTCTACGAAGTGGCAGGTTAAAAACCAGGCCTGGGGATCGATGTCGGCCTCGGCCTGGATCAAACCCAGGCCGAATTGCCCGCCGGTGGGGTCCAGATTGAGGATCCGGTCGATTAACTTCATCCGACCACCGGGAAGCCTCAGATTATGCGGCAGGATCAAACCCTTGAAATTATGGCCGAAGGCCTGTGCCAAATCACCTTCCCGCAGGGCCTGGACGGCGGAGTCATCATAGCCGGCCGGATCCAGGGGGACCAGATTCTGCCAGTCGGCCGGTCTTTTTCCCGTTCGTGGGCGCCGGTCCTCCGGAGTCAGGATGATACCGCCCGAGTTTTTGACCTCTTCTTCAGTGAAAAAACCGGCGCAACCGTTGGTCATGGTAATCAGCGGGGTATTGTTGATATATCCGCTGAAGTGAAACAAAAAAAGATAGGTATCGCCCTGGCGCAGGAATTTTTCGATGGCGATCTCGTAGCGGATGGATTCACCCGGCAGGGGCAGTCCCCGGTGAAATTTCACCGTTGCATCCAACAGCCGGTAGGTTCGGCGGCCCCGCACCTTGAGATCGATGCCCAGATACGCACTTAGAAACAGGTCCGCCTGGCCGGCTTCAACCGATATGCAGACCGGCGCCCGGCCGCCGTCCAGATACCATGCGCCGGGCAATACATCATGCTCGGTAACAATGCTGCCCGGTCCCAACGCGCCTTTCGTGCCCTCGATGGCCAGGATGCGATCCACTAGCATCAGCGGTTCATCCGGCAATCGAACCCGGGCTCGATAACTGTCCACCACTTCAAATTCCGGTCCCAGCACCCCGGCCACGGAGCCGACGGCAAACTCAAGACACGCCTCGCGGGAAAAAACGGGAACCGATTGCGGAATTTCGGTATTCGGTATTCGGTATTCGGTATTCGAAATATCGGATTCGAGGGTTGGAACTTCAGAATTCGGAAGTCGAAATGCGGAAGTCGGAAGGTCGGAATCGGGATGCTGATTGCTTTTCGGCGCTGTTTCTGATCCGTGTGCTTCTAATTCAGAATTCAATACGGATTCATCTGACTCTGCAATGGCACGCTGCAGGAGATCGGTTTGCAGCTTGAATGTTTCGGCATAAGATCTGGTGAGTTCGCTGGAGAGCTCCAGAAACTTTTGATGGGCCTCCGCCGTGCTTTTTGCGGCCTCGTTGAACGACTCAATCATATCGAAGTACGAAGTATCGGCTTGAGGTAATCGATCGCCATCGTCCGTCTTCTGCCTCCTGTCCTCTGTTCTCTGTCCTCTGTTTTCTGTCCTCTGACCTCTGTCCTCTGACTTCTGTTCCAGCCGAACGCCGAATGCCGAATGCCGAACGCCGGTTTCCTGCCCTTTGTCTTCTGTCCTCTGTCCTCCGACCTCTGTTTTCCAACTTCCGAATTCAAGATCCCCGCCAATCGTGACTTTGATCGGGTTTCCGGCCGAATCACCGATCGGTTCAACCCGGGCCGGGGCATAGGCGGCCCGGCCGTACAGTGAGGCCAGATCCACCGGAACCCGTTCGGCGAGCAAAGCGGCCAGAACCTTGATAACCGTTCGGTGATCCTGTTCGTCTTTGACACAGGCCGACAGGGCCAGGTGGGGTTTCTGATGCAGGATGCGCTTGATCATACGCGTGCAGGACGAGTAGGGGCCCAATTCGAGGAAAACGCGGACACCATCTTGGTAGGCCCGGTTGACCGTGGCTGTGAAATCGAAACCATGCAGCGCCTGGTTCAGGATGGAATTGGCGGCCTTTTCATCGGTCAGGGTATAGGCTTTTCCTAGTGCGCAGCTGTAAAAGCGAATATCATCCGGTTGGGTTGTGGGAAATAGATGCAGGTCCCGGTAGGCATCGGCCACCGGTTTGAGTGCGTCGCAGTGAACCGTGACGACGCCGTCGAGGAAAATGGCTTCGCATTTCAGGTCGTTGACGGCGGATTGAACGTCCGGCAGGCGGCCGCCGATAACGCATTCTTCGGGCGTATTGATAATCAGCAACCGCGTGGTTGGAAAACGTTTTAAAACTTTTCGCACCGTATCGGCCGAACGATTCACCACGGCCACGGCCCAATTGACCGCTTCGTCGGCTGGGATGCCCCAGATCCGGCGGGCAGCGTTGCAGGATCCGGCCAGCTCAGTCGAAAACAAATTGGTGGCCAGCATCCGCTCGAGCATTTCACCACGTTCGGGCCAGACTTCCATGGCAAAATAGCCGGCGGATTCCCCCAGACTGTAGCCGATTACCGCAGACGGGCGAATTCCGAGATATTTAAACAGGTTGGCCATGACTCCGCCATGCACCACCTGGCCGAAGATCATGTGGTGGGGGTGGGAAATAATCTTTTGATACGAATTCGCCTGCCAGTCCGCATCCCAGGAGGTCCGCCAGGGAGTATAGCAGTCCGGCAGAAGCTGTGCTGCCAAGCGTGACGTTCGGGCATCCATGTCACGCAGAACCCGGGGCCACTGGACGCCGATATCGCGGCCCATGCTCAGGTAATGATTGCCCGAACCCGGAAACACGAATGCGAGCTGCCCCTTGCCGCCCAGGGGTTGTGGTGAATAATGGATGCCCCCGTCCCGTCCCATTCTACGGGAGCTTTCTGTAACTATTGCGTCTCTGGCCTCATCGATCCATTTTTTCAGATCCCCGAACTCTGCTGCCGCAATGGATAGGGCCGCTTCGAGATCCGGCCTGACTCCATTTTCAAGATACCAGCTGCGGGCCGCTTCTTCGATGGTGGCAGCCGTAAATTGGTCCGTGTGTCGATCCAGGGTATCTAAAGCGGAGAGCAGGGCCTGGCGGTCGGATCCTTCCACGCAAAAAAGTCCAAAATTATGCAGACCAAGCGGCCTTTGGCGCTCCCGCTTAACCTTCTCCAAGACTTCCGGCCCGACTTCTGATGACGATAAGTAGTCAAAGCCTTCCAGCACCGCATGCATGCAGTTGCCGTCGGGGGTCATGGATCCGACCAAAGCCGCACGGGGACCGTCACTGCGATTCCTGAGCCAGTATTGCGGCTTAATGGGGAAATGAAAGTTATCTTGGAGCCAGGCCGAATTTTTAGGGGAAGTGAAATTAGCCAGGGGAGGCAGAATTTCCTGGTAAAGGCATAAACTCGTTTTGACCACCGAGGCCAACGCCGATGCCGCTCCCGGGCTGCCAATCGTGGGTTTTGCCGACCCGACGGCACATGGATTGCCGGTGCCGCTGAAAAAATCATTCAGGGCAACTGCCTCCAGGTCGTCTTCGGCCGGGTGGCCGCTGCCGTGGGCTTCCACATAACTGATCGCGGCCGGTGAAATTCGTGCCTCCCGGAAGCATCTTTCCAAAGACCTGGTGTAGGCCGCCCGGGTCGGCGTATCGGCATCAACTCCGCCGCCGCTGGCGCTGCCAACTCCTTTAAGGACGGCATATATTCGGTCTCCATCAGACAAGGCCCGGTCCAGACGTTTGATGATTAAAGCCGCCGCCCCGTCGCCGGGCAACGCGCCGCAGGCGTCCTTATCAAAGGGCCGGATTTGACCGTTGCGGGCAAAAGGCCTGATGCAGTCCGTCAACATGATATTGCGCACGTCCCCGCTCAGATCGACAGCCCCGATCAGAAACGACTCCGCCTCATTTTGCTGTAAAGCCCGGGCGCCGATTTCCAGGGCTTTTAAGCCGCCGGCATTTTCACAGGATACGGCAAAACTCGGGCCGCCCAGGCGAAATTCCCGCGCCAGGCGGCTGGCGACGATCCCACCCAGCGCCCCCATGGTGCGGGGGGCGGACAGGGGCGGATGGCAGATATCTTTCAGCGACTCGAGCCGGGACGGGGCACCACGGTCAGGGGGGTCGTTGATGGTCCAGCGTTCGAATAAGTGGGACAGCTGCCATCGCAACTGGAAATTGGTGGCTTCCAGGTCAAAGTCGATGCCGATCACGGCCCCCATATCAGGCCGATCCTGCCGCAGGGGCAAGGCGGCATCCAGTATGGCCCCGGCCGCCACTTTCAGCATTAACAGTTGTTGGGGCAGTATATCCGGTATTTCATTGGGCGGGATGTGAAATTGATCGGGTCGCAGCAAAACCTCGCTGCCATAAGCGCCCGTAAACGGGGCAACACCCAGGTGCCGTTCAGCGATCCGGTCGCACCCCTTCCAGCGCCGGCGGGGCCTTTTGTCGATAGCGGATTGACCGTTAAAAATGAGCTCCTGGAACTCTCGCAGTGATTCCGTTGAACCGAAAGACGCTGCCAGGCCGACAATCGCGATTTCTGATTTTGGTTTTTGGATTTTGGATTTCTGAATTTCAGATTGATCAACTGCTATTGCAGCTGCTTCGGAGGTCTTTAAATCCGCAATCTGCAATCCGTAATCCGCATTCCGGTCAAATTCTTCCAGCAGCATATGGGCATTGATGCCACCGAATCCGAAAGCACTGACGGCCGCCCGGCGCGGTCGATGGTCGGGGCCGGCCGGCCAGGTTCTGCATTCGGTTTGGACCCGGAAGGGGCCGTTGTTCAAGGGGCTGTCGGCCGGTGCTTGTTTGAAATGCAACGACGGGGGCAGGGTTGCGTGCTTTAGGGCCAAAAGGGTTTTGAGCATGCCGGCTGCGCCGGCGGCGGTCAGCAAATGCCCGATCATTGATTTGACCGAACCGATGCCGCATTGGGCCCGGGACCAGCCGGAATCTCCCCATAGCGCCTTCAAGCTGTTGAGTTCTGTCAGATCGCCGAGGGGCGTTCCGGCGCCATGACACTCAATCAAGTCGACGTCCCGGGGAGACCAGCCGCAGGAAGTATAGGCCTGACGCATGGCGCGCAGCTGCCCTTCGCTGTCCGGCGCCAGCAGATTGCCCCGCATGTCGTTGGACAACCCGACACCTCGGATAAGGCCGTGAATGGTATCTCCATCCCGCACGGCATCCGCCAGGCGCTTGAGAACGACGACGCCGGCGCCTTCGCCGACAACGAGGCCGTCGGCACTTTCATCAAACGGCGCACAACGGCCGGAAGGTGACAGTGCCCTTAACTGGCTGAACCCGACTTGGGTAAACAGGCTGTTGGGTCGGGAAACACCCCCCGCCAGCATGACGTCAGCGCGCTGGGAGTGCAATTCGTCGCAGGCCAGTTTAACGGAATAAAGAGAGGAAGCGCAGGCCGCGTCCAGGGTGTAGGTGCCCCCGCCCAGCCCTAATGCCCTGGCCAGGATCGCCCCCGGCAGGCTGGTCACGCGACTGGCCAGATAGTGGTTGCGTGTATAACGCTTGTCGGCGGCCCTTTCGGACCCCGAAGTCATACAGTCGAATAGTTTTTCTTTAACGGCTGACCCGAGAATATCCCGGGTAACGGCGGCGGTTGAATCCGTCGGCAACGCAATCGCAGCCAGGATGACCCCGGTTCGGTCACGGTTTAGCGATTTTTGCGGGATCGCGGCCAAGGCTTCGCGCCCGACGTGCAAAACGATGTGATAAAGGGGATCTAGCGCCAGGGCCAAATTTCTATCCAGATCAAGGCCGGCCGGATCAAATTCGAAATCTCTTATATGACAGCATCGTTTGGAATAGGTCCGGTCGAGCTGAGGTTCCGGTGAAACCATTGAATCCGGATCGACCCCCCAGCGGCTGCGCCGGACCTCGGCGGTTGCATCGACCTGATTGACAATGTTTTGCCAGAATATATCGAGATTGGCGGCGGCCGGAAACAAACCGGCCATGCCGACGACTGCTATCGGGTTTTTTGGATTCATTCAGGGTGGATTGCTGCGATTAGGTTGCTAAAGTATATATATATAACGCATTAGAAAGGCCAAGGCAAGAAATGATAAAAATTTTCATGCCTTGGCCGCAATGCCATATTGATCATGACATGGATGTGTATTATGTTCGGATGAAGAAAATGAACAGGTGGGGTGAGAAATGGAAGACAATTGGGAGAAACAACTGGCTTGTGCCGAAAGTTGCGGGCGCTGCGGCAATAAATTGCGGGACAAAGACCGCCGGCTCCTGTCCGTCTATGATCATGAGCCGATTTGTATGGCCTGCAAAAAGGAAGAAGAAAAACGGCCGGATTACGAAGATATGTCAAGGCAGATGATTGCAACCTGCATGGAAACCACCAACAAACCTTACGGGGATCCGGCCAGCTATTGCTTTCATCACTTTTGCCCGTTTAAATGTAAATAATCCGCCCTTAAAAAGCATAGATTAGAATAACGAATTTTGTGCTAAAACTGAAAAATCCCGTTAGATTGACGGTTAGCGGATTATTTATAGCAGCTTGATCACAACCAGGGTTACATCATCTTCCTGAGACGCTTTTCCTCTGAATTCCCGCACCGTTTCGATGATGTGGCGGTTGATCTCTTTGGCAGGGGCCGCGGCATGCTGCTGAATGATCTCCTGCAGTCGCTGCTGTCCGAACATCTGGTCGTCTTCGTTGCGGGTTTCATGGATGCCGTCCGTCCCGATCAAAATAATATCACCGGCCTTCCAGCCTTGTCGTGCAAATTCTTCATATCGATAGGCGTCGTCAACCCCCAGCACCATTCCCTTGCCGTCTAGTTCGGCAAACCGGTTGTCGGTCCTGTTGTAGAACAGGGCCGCATCGTGTCCGGCTCTCACCCATTTCAACATTTGTTTTTTGGGATCGATATCCAAAAAAAACATGCTCATAAAACTTCCGGTCCGGGAACTGTCGCGGGTGACATAGGTATTGACGTCATTGAGTAATTTGGCGGGGCCGCCATAGCTGCTGATGCCGAATTGGAGAAAGGCCCGGACCGTTGTCATATGCATGGCCGCGCCGACGCCATGGCCGGATGCATCGGCAACTACGATTCCGCATCGATCCTGCGGCAAATGAAAATAATCATAATAATCGCCGCCGGTCTCATCGCAGTATATGCTGGTACCGGCAATATCCAATCCCTCAAATTCGGGGTCCTGCTGCGGCAGCAGATTCTGTTGAATTTCCTCGGCCAGCTTGAGGGAACTGACAAGCTCGATGCGGTGGCGCAGCCCGTCGATCATGTTATTCGTGTGCCCGGCAATCACGCCGAACTCGTCGCTGGTGGCTACGGGAACTTTGCGAGAGAGATCACCCCGACTGACCATTTCCAGAATCTTGGTTTCGTTGTTGAAAAGCAGTTTCAGGTTATTCGAGTACGAAACGATCAAATTCACCACCAGCACCGTCAATACGGCCATGATAAAAAATATCTCGTAGGTGACGGATAGCTGGGCGTCGATAATCGATGCTTCATCCTGGCCGATAGTTGTCAGCCAGACAATATCGCGCGTAAACACCATGATCAGGATCACCGCCACGAACAAGGTCGTTACCAGCGCCACAAAAGAAAATTTGCGAGTCGTGGAGAATAGTCGCTTCGGCAGCGGCAGGGTATCGTCCCGTGACATAGCCTGTCGGATCACTTTGCGTTCCCGCTCCAGGGCGGAATCCAACCCGATAAAGAATCCCGTTACCGTGCAGCCGACCAACAATGAGACGGCACTGTACACCGGGAATCCATGCACGATGGTATTGTAGACACTGCCAAGGATCCCGGCGAACAGTGAATAGGTGAGCTCCAGGACAAAGGAGCGCTTGGGCTGTGAAATTTCCGGCGCGGCCCGCACGTACCGGCGTTCCAACGGAACCCGCAGCGCCAGGGCGACCAGAAACGAAAACAATATAATAACCCCCAGCATCACGGGGGGCAACGATGCCAAAAACGGTCAGACCTGTCCGCCATAGATGGTTATGGCGATGACGGCAAATGCGTATTGGATAATTGTTCTCATGATTAATCCAGGTGCTTTTTCATATTAAAATTAAGAGTAAAAAAAAGAAAAGCAGTAATTAATTAGACCGCCAAACCTTTTGTAAAATAAAATCCGTCTAACCGCAAGGAACGGATTTTAATCCTGGATCTTGCATTTTTCAGGCGGGCTAATTAATTAGCGAGCAGCTTTTCTTTAATATTTCGAAACCAGCCCTTGTCGGAATTTTTCACTATGCAGACCTGCTTTAAAAATTTGACAAATTCCGGGTTTGTTTTCTTGAAGGCGATGATTCTGTCCATTGATAGGATATTATCCAGATTCGGCATTTCCAAGCCGATATCGTTTTCTCGATGAACGGATTCCATGATTATTGCGAGTGCATAAATTGTCATTTTTTCGGCCATTTCATCGGGCGTCACCTCAACATGCTCGCCAGCCTGATAGGCCAGGATTTCATAAACGCATACCATCAGGATCGGGTCGCCGATATCCCGCGGGTCTTTACACTCATGGAGATCAAAGTTGCTGTCGAGAAACTCATCGGCCGCTTTTTGCAGCTTCATGATCCAAGCCTTGTTCAGGTTTTGCGGCAATACGGCTGTCGGACCGTACGAAAGAACCTCGTTGTTAAATTGGGATAGCATATCCAATGCCCTTTCATTGAGATTTTTATCTGAATTTCAATCCGGATTCTTGCCAGCTGCCAACTGTAAAAGATAGCTGATTCTAGGTCGAATAATGTAGTCGCTCCTTACAAAACCATTATTGGATGCCAAATGTTATCGCACGCCGGCTGATTTATGCGAGGCTTCATTGCATCGATCGCTTCCTTTAATCCTTCAGAATAAATTTTGTCAAGAAAATAACCGGTTATAAGCTGTTTCAGATCCAATTGTGGTAACGCGGGCTGTAGTGCAGCGCGGGAATTGATTGAGGTTTTGGATCGGCCCACAAAAAAAGGGCGGCATGGCAAGTACCGCCCTTTGTGATGTAGGAGGTAAACGTTACAGAACTTTTGCCTATCGGGCAGCTCAATCCACCTGAACTGCCCGGATAAGAAAAGGAGGAGGCTAAGGATAGCATCCCATATATCGGACACTTACCTTAGTTGTACAGGATTTTCGCTGCACACTTATAATGAGACAATGTAATTAAAAGGGTTACAAATTATCTGAACTTTGGAGCCGCCATCATCACTGCAGGTCGATGGCGGTAACTTGATATTGTTCTGGTCAAGAGAAAATTTACCTGCAAAATTCAGATGTCAAAAAAACCGGTTCTAATCCGGGCATTGATCGTTGGGCTTTGATGGATTATTTTAGCTAAAATGATTTAAAGCAAAGACAGAGATTACAATGGATCGCTGCAATTTAGGTCCCATAAGTCTTATAGGACCCATAAATCTATAGGACCTGTTATGACTGATGACATAGCAAAATTGGCTGATCGTTATTTCGGCTACCTGGCGCGCTGCTTTCCGGTCATGTGTGCCAGTGATGAATTCCACTTTTTGCCCCGGTCCCAAGCGGCCGCAGAATATTATGACCTGTTGGACGACCTTGATTCACGGGCTATCGCGCGAATCGTCGAACGATTAAATGATTTCCGGGATGAAGTGGCCGGGTTTGCTGATCAGATCGTTTGCCAGGAAGACCGCATTGATCTTGAACTGCTTCAGGCCAATATCACCGGTGCTTTGATTGAACTGGATCAAAAACGATCATGGCAATACAATCCGCTGCTCTATTTAAAAATTGCCTTTATCGGCCTGGATCATGCGCTCAACAAACCTGCTGCCAATCGCCAAGTGCGCATCAATCGCTTTATCGCCCGCCTGGCGGCAATCCCCGGACTGGTCGAACAGGCTGCAGTCAACATCGAATCGATACCGTTTACCTATTCCCGGGCCGCCGGAGCCATGCTGACGGAATGCCGGCAGTATCTCGATCAGATCGGAGACCATCTGCTGGCAGAGCTGACCGGGAAAACGGCCGGCAGCCTGGCCACCTATTTGAACCAATCTGCGGCTGCGCTGAAAGGACTGGGTGATCATTGGCGAGCTTTGCCGGTTGAGCCAGACAGAAAATTTGCAGTGGATACCCTCGATGTTACATTGAGAAATCACTTTTTAAACAAACGCGAGGTCGATGATATTTATCGGCTGGCCGTGCAGGAGTGGGAACAGATCCTTGAAAAATTAAAGCAGCTGCAGCAAAAACTGAATCCGGCAGTCTCCTGGCAGAGCTTGTACCACAATTACCTGCCGGTCGAAGCCGAGAATCATGATACTCTGGAACTTTACCGCCAGGAAATAAATCGATTGAGACGATTTTTTCATCAGCAGGGATTCGGCCCGGCGGAATTGAACCAGCCCGTGGAAGTTTCAGAAACCCCGCATTATCTAAAATCCGTGCGCGGGGCCGCATCTTTTGCCGCCGCCTTCACCGGCGACGATCGGGAGAAGAGCTATTTTTATATTACCACCCAACTTGCAGGCGCCAGTACCGATCAGGCCGGGTCATTGCTAAAAAGAAGATTCCATCGCGAATATAAAATGTTGACGGCCCACGAAGCCATACCGGGACACCATCTGCTGGATTCGATCCGCCGCCGGTTGCAAAATCCGGTGCGCCGCCAAATCGAGTCAGCGCTTTTTTATGAGGGCTGGGCTTCCTATGCCGAATTTCTGTTGGTAGACGCCGGGTATGTTTACCACCCCTTGGATCTGCTGGTCGGCAATAAAAGAAGGCTTTGGCGCTCGGCCCGCTGTCAGGTGGATGTCGGGTTGGCCACCGGCAGGATTGACATCCAAAAGGCCCTTGGTCTGTTGGAGGTATGCGGATTTTCCGCCGAGGAAGCCCGCCGGCAGATCGACCGTTTTCGTTTGAATCCCGGATATCAGTTATGCTACAGTCTGGGCTGCCACGAATTCCGGCAGTTGAAAGCCAGCTGTGGCCGGCATTTGACGGATACCGAATTTCATAAATTTGTGCTGGAAGGCGGAGAACTGCCGTTTCATTTAATCCGGGAAAGGTTTAAGGCCCGCAGGGGTAAAGGTGAAAGCCGGTGAAGTGGCTTGAATTACTCGACGTCTGCCTGCAGCATTTGTGGATAATCCAAGTCTTTTGCCGAAACTTATCTTGTTGTCAAATGGCAGATGGGTAATCCGTGAAGACCTGTGAAAATCTGAGCTCAAAAATTTAAATGAAGGAACCAACTGTGGAGAAATTCAAAGGATACCATTCCGAATGGAATTTAGGCAGTCCCGGCGGGTGGGATTATCAACGCCTGACCCAGATCATCGGCAAGGCCGTCTGGCAGCGGATCAACGAAATCCGGCCTCTGAACTTGGAATTGAGCTTCGACCATCACTACTTTTCACCGGTTGACGGGTTGGTCGAGATCCTGGTGCAGGCCCATAAGGACCGCGCCGGTCGAAATAGCGGATTGATCGCTGTCGTTGCCGAAGAAGAAACCCTGGCAGATGTCACCGAAAATATAAATCTGGCCCAAAGGCTGGATGCCGTGGATGGCATCACCGGCGTGCTGACGGCCCCCCACGAACTGGAACTGAACCAGGGCCGGGTTTGCTGGCAAGGGCAGCCGGTTTCGGTGATCTTCATGGATTTCAACACCGATGTGCTGCTGGCTTTGCACCGCCGGCATAATTTAGAGGCCGTGCTGCAGGCCGTAAAGGAGGGTCGAGTCGTCAACCCCCGCGGAACCGAGCCGTTTAACGTCAAGAGCATGTTTGAATTATTGACCGGCTCCGGCAATGATCAATTCCACCATGAAATTGTGCGGCGTACGCCCTGGACCCGGCGTTTTTTTGACCGTAAAACCCAGGCCCCTGACGGGGCAATCATCGAAGATCTCATCGATTGGACCCGTCGCAATTGGGACCGCCTGGTTTTGAAGCCGGAAAGAGGATATTCCGGGCACGGAGTCAGGGTAGGGCAGGTTAATCAAGATGCGGACGAGGCCATTGCGCTGGCCCTGAAAGACGGAGACTACATCGTCCAGGAAAAAATTCCCTTGGCGCTGTGGGCCGAAGAGATTCCTCGACTGAATAATGACAAAATCGAGATCAAACGCTACCAAACTGATTTTCGCTGTCTGATGGGACCCCGGGGAATGCTCGGATTTGTCGGGCGCTACGGCGGCGTGCCGACCAACGTCGGTAGCGGAGGCGGATTTCAACCCCTGGCCTTATTGCCGTCAGATGTGGGTGTCAGAGAAAGCGTCGACCGAATCAATGATACCATCAGCAGCCTGGACGCCGGCGATTTGCTCCAGGTCGTCAGTCAACAAAAGCAAATGGCCATGGATTGCGATTTTACCTATTTGCTGGGCCCGGTAAAGATCGCGCTGCGCCCCCGGGTGATTACGGCCGCCCAAATCGAAGCGCTGAAAAACTACGGGAAAAAAATGTGGGCCGACTGTCTGAAGCTGGAGAAATTGTGGCTGAGCGGGCAGCTGGCTGAGTTGATCCGGATCGAGGAAGAAGAACTCGAGATCGCCCGCATGAATCCCTGGCAGGGCTCGGCCGCAGTCATTGCTTCGGACGGATTGTTTGGTTTCGGAGCCGAACCCTATGAATGAATAATGAAGATTGAAGAATAAAAAGGGTTTCAGGTGTCAGGTTTCGGGTGTCAGCATTTTTGTCACCTCTGAAATCTACGGTATCAATGTCTAATCTTAATGATTCTATGGTTTGATATCCGGTTTCTGGCAAGCACCTATATTTATTAGTGGTATCTCATTTCAAAGTAGTAAATTCATTCCAGTTTGAAAGCGGAGCTGAAAGCAATTAGCGCCTTATCTTTCTGACACCCGACACCTGAAACCTAAAGCTGCCGACAATATTTTGCCGAAACAAACCCAATAGTACCTCTTCTTTTCAGAGTTTGCAAAGGAGCGAACGATGCCCATCGAAGTTGACCCCGACTGGTGGAAAAGCATGTTTGACGATGTCTACCTGATGACGGACGCCCGTTCGGTTTGCGATGAGACACTCACCCGGCTCGAAGTGGATGTTGTCTGTGAATTGTTGCCCCTGCAAAGCGGACACAAAATCCTGGATCTGTGCGGCGGACATGGACGTCACAGCTTTGAACTTTGCCGGCGCGGTTTTGATTCCTGCACCCTGCTTGATTACTCTCAATCACTCATCGACATCGCCCGGGCGAAATTCAGCATCCACAATTACCCGATCCGGGTAATATGCGGTGATGCCCGTAATGTCGATCTACCCCCGAATACTTTTAACCATATCTTGATCATGGGCAATTCACTGGGATATCTGGCGGAGCCGGATGCCGACGGCGAGATAATGTCGGAAGCCCATCGGCTTCTATCCCCCGGCGGCTGGCTGCTGGTGGATGTCGTCGACGGCGTTGCGGCCAAAAAAACGTTTGCACCCAATGCCTGGCATGAAATCGGTGAAGACACCGTCGTCTGCCGCCAGCGAGAATTGAAGGCCGATGCCATCAATGCCCGCGAAATGGTGATCAGCAAGCGTGATGGCCTGATTCGGGACCGGACCTATGCCATACGGCTCTATGATTCCCAGGGCCTGGCATCGCTTCTGGAAAAGACCGGCTTCACTCAAATTCAAATCCATACCGATTTTTCACCCCACCGCTTCGAGGGGGACTACGGCTTCATGAACCGGCGCATGCTGGGGATTGGGCAAAAGGTAAAGTAAAAGCGAAAAAGCGAACCGCAGAATATCGAATATTCGATATTCTGCGGTTCTGCGGTTCGCCTTTATTAGAACCGGCCCTTGGTATCTTTTTACTACCCCCAGGTTGTCGAAAGGATCCCTGACCAAAATGGAGGGTGCCAGATAGCGTATGGCAAAGGATCGGGCACTGGTAAACGTCGACATTAGAATCAATGCTGCCGTCCACCGGCCGCAGCAGCCAGATTTCTTCTAAACCGTTCTTTTTTTGGTGAGATGCTGCCGGCTGGGGGATCATGCCACGCGGAAACACAATCTGGCGCTGGAGGAGAAGTAGAATACCGCAGTATGCCAGGTAGATGAGCCAAAATCGCAAAGAAGCAAAATAAAAGCCCAGTTCGGAAAGTAAAAAGGGGACATCGCGCACAACGTGCATAATCAGTCAAGAAACGTGTATTACCAGGTTATGCACGATGAGCACGAAAGTCCCAGTTATCATTATACAAATTCTTCTTGACAGATCTCACACTGTTGTATAGTCTCAATTCATTTGTCCAAACGTCTGACCCGAAATCGAAACTCTCCTTCTGACCACCACCTCACCCGGGCTGGAAATTCATTTATCTCAGCTGCGAGCCTAGTCGTCAGGTAACCTTCCAAAAAAAACCTTCTTCGCTTGTGCAGGCTGTGACAAGCACAATTCAAAAGGTACTAAATTAGCGCCCCTAAAAGCTTTCTGCATCCTGGAAGGAGGATGTGATGATCCGAAGATCGATGCTCGCAGTGCCGGCATTCTTTTTCATGCTTGGGGACGTCAATGCCGCTCCGGTTTAAGCATTTGGCGGCGCGCTTCCTATAGGAGACGACGCTGCTGGAACCAATTTCTATGAGCCAACCATCAAAAGCGAAAGGAGAAAAGGTATGATGAAAGAACAGAAACCATTTATGCTGTTGATTGTGGCGGTCGGTATGCTGACTGTGGCATTGGCTTCCGGGGCATGGGCGCTGGATTCCGATAATGACGGGGTTGAGGACGCCATCGACTTCTGCCCGGATACAGTGATTCCCGAAGACGTGCCCAAAATTTTTCTGGGTTTTCACCGTTTCGCGTTAACCGATGATGATACGACATTTAACCGGGGCAAAAAAGGGGAATCCTCGATTACCCTTGCAGACACTGCGGGCTGTAGTTGTGAGCAGATCATTGATATCAGTGGGCTTGGGAAGTTTAACCGCAAATTCGGCTGCAGCAAGGATGTGATGCGGACGTTTATAGCCGCTGTGGACGGGGGCGTGTGCGCGGTGTTTCCCGGAGACGGTGCCGGCAATGGGCCGGAGTTGAGTTACACAGACAATGGGGACGGCACGGTCACGGACAACAACACGGGGTATATGTGGGAAGTGAAGTTGCCGGCTGCCGATGTTGGTGGCAACTGCGCCGATGGTGACCAGGCGAATCGGAGCGTGCACTGTGTGAACAACTTGTACACCTGGATCGGCGGCTCCCCGTATGAGGTATTTCTCGAAACGCTGAATAACAAATGTGATGGAGACGAGAGCATTGATTGCACGGCCGGTGGGGACGCAGACTGCGGAGCCGATGGACCATGCGGGCATGCCGGATTTCGTGACTGGGAGATTCCGCACGTTAAGCTGTTGCAGAGCATTGTGGATTATAGCGGGAGTTACCCCACTATCGATCCGACGTTCGGGCCTACTGCCGGGTCCTTCTATTGGTCCCTTACTAGCTACGCGTTCTACCCGCGCGGCGCGTGGAACGTGGACTTCGGCAACGGCAGCGTGAACTTCGGCCATAAGAGCGACCTTCTGAGGGTGCGTGCTGTACGGGGTGGCGGGTGATCGGCCCTGACATCTATTCTTTTAGCGCCTTGTGGCGGCACTACCGCGATTGCCGCTGCAACAAGCGTCATACTCTGAATGCCCTGGCTTTTGAGGCCAACGCGGAAGCGAACCTCTTGGCGTTGACGTCAGAGTTGCGCGCGCACACCTACGTGCCGGGGCGTTCGATCTGCTTCATCACCGAGGGCCCCAAACCGCGCGAGGTCTTCGCAGCGGATTTTCGCGACCGCGTCGTGCATCATCTCCTGGTCTTTCATCAGGAGCGGGTTTTCGAACCGATTTTTATCCACGATTCTTACGCCTGCCGCAAGGGGAAAGGCACTCTGGCGGCAAGCGACCGGCTGATGGTCTTCCTGCGCCGGATGACGGCCAACGGTCTCCGCCCGGCCTGGGCCCTGAAACTGGATGTGGCCAATTTCTTCCCCACAGTCCACAAGGCCACGCTTTTGGCCATCCTCAAGCAGCATATCAGGCATGCGGAAGTGCTGTGGCTGACGCGCAACGTGCTGTTTCACGACCCCACGACCCATTACAGATTTCGCTCACGTGACCCCCGCAGCCCCGGTCCCGGAAGCCCTCACTACCCGGTCCCACCCTGCAAGAGTCTGTTTGGGAAACACAACGAGCGCGGACTGCCTATCGGCAACCTGACCAGCCAGTTCTGGGGAAACGTGTATCTGAACGAGCTGGACCAGTTCGTGAAGCGGAGCTTGAAATGCCGGCATTACCTGCGCTACGTGGACGACATGGTCCTGCTGGCCGCAGACAGGGAGCAGCTGGTGCGGTGGCGTGCAGGGATCGCGGCGTTTCTGCGGCAGCGACTAAAACTGGCTTTACGCCCGGAGATGACCGCGCCGTTTCGGGTGGGGCGGGGAATCGACTTTGTGGGCTGGAAGACCTGGTGGAACCGGCGCCTACCCCGTCGGCGCACGCTTGAAAACCTGCGCAAACGATTAGAGACCTTCGAGTGCAGCGTAGTACGGCCTGTGCAGGGCGGCATGGCACAACGGGTGGACTTGGGGCGCCGGGATGCGGCAGTCAGCGTGGAGCGGTTGAGGTCATCGCTGGCGTCTTATAGCGGGCATTTGCGTTACAGCTCGTCATGGCGTGCCTGGACGCAAATATGGGAGCGCTATCCTTGGCTGCCAGCGCTGTTCGATTGCCAGGCATGGGCCATTGACGAACGCTGGTCAAGGCGACGAGTCGCCAGAGCAGGCCGTTTCCAGTCGCAGTATTGGCAGCTGGCCCAGCAGGCCGGGCAGGACAGCCTGATCTTTTTCCGAGTCGGGCGGTTTATCGAGTTCTACGGTCCCCAACGGCTTGCCGCCATGAAGGCGTTGGGGCTGAAAACCGCGGCGCTCCCCCGTCGCAGCTATGCGTTCACGGCAGGTTTCCCGGCCCGCCTGTCCCGTATATATGTGCCCAAAGCGCTGCGTCAGGGCCTGGCATCTCTCATAAAAAAGATCGGCTTCAGTCAAATCCAAATCTATACCGATTTCTCGCCTGACCGTTTTGAGGGGGATTACGGCTTCATGAACCGACGCATGCTGGGGGTCGGGCGAAAGGTAACGTAAAAGCGAACCGCAGAATATCGAATATCGAATATCGAATGTCGAAGGAATGTATTCTGTCTATTTAATAAATAAGGAACCCCCGAATGACTGAAGACAAAAAGGACAGGACCTATGATCTCGAGGACCGATTAATAGATTTTGCTGTTTGAATTATCCAGATGGCAGAATCCTTACCGAAGACAAGGGTCGGGAATCATATTGCCGGGCAACTGATCCGTTGTGGTACTTCTCCTGCACCCAATTATGGGGAAGCCCAAAGTGCCGAATCCCGGGCTGACTTTATCCACAAAATGAAAGTTTGTCTCAAGGAGCTGCGTGAGACACGAGTTTGGCTGCGAATGATTGTGAGAGCCGAATTGATCAATCCGGTATCTAAACTTGACGCTCTGATTCAAGAAAACAACGAATTAATTTCAATATTTGTCACCAGCGTCAGAACAGCAAAAAAGGGCAAGAAACAATTCCCGTGATTTGATATCAGGATCGGCTTATCCGTTTGGTTTTATTTAATAGATTGGAGCAAAGCGATTCCATCCTTCGACATTCGATATTCGATATTCTGCGGTTCTGCGGTTCGCTTTTTTTTGCTTTACAAATAGCGGCTAAAGATCGTTTTTGGATGGTATCTAAATAATCCCGTTACTGCGAAGAAACGCCTCGATATCCTGCCAGAATACATTCCAGTCCGGTGGACAGTCATTATGGCCGGCGTCATAAGAGATCAGTTTTCCCCGACGGGCTGCCTGGTGCAAGGTCTGCCCGTGGGAAAAGGGAATCAGGGTGTCCTGCCGGCCGTGCATCACTAGAACCGGCCCCTGGTATCTTTCTACCGCTGCCAAGTTGTCGAAAGGATCCCTGACCAGAAATGAGGGCGCCAGATAGCGTTTGGCAAATGATCGGGCGCTGGTAAACGTCGACATCAGAATCAGGGCGGCTGACGGACGTTCGATGGACAAGGCACACACCGCCCCGCCTCCCAATGATCGTCCCATGAGAACAATGCGGGATGAATCGATATCCGGACGGGAGGCCAGTGCATCATAAGCCGCAACAAAGGCTTCGGTGATACTGGCCTGGGAAGGGGAGCCGGCCGAACGGCCATAACCCGGATATTCTACCAGCAACAGCGCAACACCCAGTTGAGCAAACCCTTTAAATTCAACGGGCCAGAAATCGATTAACTCACCATTGCCGTGCCCGAAAATGACGACCGGCGCCGGCTTCGGATTGCCGGTATACGCCGGCGGTAACAGCCAGGATTCGACTTTGCCGGATCCGGTTTCCAGCCAGATTTTTTCCAGGCCGGGCAAATTTTGGGCAGACGGCGCCGGCTGCGGAATCATCCCCCGGGGAAACATTATATGGCGCTGGAGGAGAAATAAAAGACCGCAATATGCCAGGTAAATGCATAGCGGCCAGAGAATGTATTTTAGTAAAGAGGGCATGGCGGTTTCCGGTACCGGATTTTTTTGTTTATAGATTATTCCGCATGCTCCCATTTTGTCAAGAATAATAATGGTATAAGGTGTATGGTTTAAGGTGAAAGGTAAAGGAAGCGGCCTTCGGCTTTTGGCTGACGGCAATAAAGGTGTCAGCGAAATTCCGAAAATCGATTTAAAATGTTCGCTATTTTTTTGTGACCTTCTGATATCAGCGATTTTATTGATGTAAAAATCACCGAATTCCGTTAACCGTCGAATATCTGAAACATTACCTGAACTACGCTATTTACCGAAAATCGCTGATCTGGACAAAGAAATTTTGCTTTGGTATTAAATATGCTGGACTCTCAACATTTACTATTACATAGAAAGGAACGGGTATGATCATCCAGAGCGTTGCCGGACTGCTGGTTTTCGCAGGATTGGCCTGGTTATTGAGCGAGAATCGCAAAGAAGCAAAATTAATGATTGCCGTTATCGGAATCGCCGTTCAATTGCTGGTCGGGCTGCTGTTGTTGAAAGTGCCTGTATTTCGGGATTTCTTCCTACTGCTCAACCGGGTGGTGCTGTCCCTTGAGGCGGCCACCACGGCGGGGACCTCTTTTGTCTTCGGCTATCTCGGTGGCGGCGATCTTCCGTTTAAAGAACCTTATCCCGGCGCTGCGTTTATATTGGCCTTCAGAGGACTTCCGCTGGTATTGCTCATGAGTGCCCTGTCGGCCCTGTTGTTCTACTGGAAGATATTGCCGCCCGTGGTAAAAGCCTTTTCCCGGGCACTGCAAAAAACCATGGGATTGGGCGGCGCCGAGGGACTGGGCGTGTCGGTAAATATATTCGTGGGAATGATTGAAGCCCCGCTTTTCATTCGCCCGTATCTGCAAAACATGACCCGCAGTGAAATCTTCACGCTCATGACCTGCGGCATGGCCACCATCGCCGGGACCGTCATGGTTCTGTACGCCAGTATTCTCGGCAACACGATCCCCGACGTCATGGGACATATCCTGACAGCCTCGATTATCAGCGTGCCGGCAGCCGTATTGATCGCCAAGCTGATGGTACCCGAAACCGGTGAGCTGACCTCCGGTGAGCTGACGGCCCCGGACGAAGCCTCCGGAAGCATGGATGCCGTGACCAAAGGTACCTTGCAGGGGGTCCAGCTGCTGCTCAATATTATTGCCATGCTGGTGGTGCTGGTGGCCCTGTTCTATCTCATCAACCTGATCCTGGGTCTGGCCCCGCCAGTCGGCGGCCAGGCAATCACCCTGCAGCGGTTGATGGGCTACGTCATGGCACCGGTGGTGTGGCTGATGGGCGTTCCCTGGCAGGAGGCCACCACGGCCGGATCGTTGATGGGAACCAAAACGATTCTCAACGAGCTGCTCGCATATCTGCAGATGAGCCAATTGGAGCCGGGCACGTTGAGTCCTAAAAGTCTGCTGATCATGACCTATGCCATGTGCGGCTTTGCCAATCCCGGCAGCCTGGGCATCATGATCGGCGGTATGGGCACCATGGCCCCGACCCGGCGCAATGAAATCGTGTCACTGGGGCTGCGATCCATCATTGCGGGAACCCTGGCGACCTGCATGACAGGGGCAGTGGTGGGGATTCTGTCCTGGTAATCGGAGTGGTGTCCAAAAAAAACAAAGAAAGCTGTAAATTATTGCTGAATCATTTAACCAATAAAAATTCCAAACTTCAAATAACAAATTCCAAACAATATCCAAATTCCAAACTCCAATGACCCAAACAAGTGTTGACTTGCTACCTGTTCCGTCTCCGGACAAAATTAAATTTATCAGGGAAACACCAATCGATTAGATCCACTGCAAATTAGGCTTGTTTTGAATTTGAGATTTGTTTATTGAGATTTATTTGATATTTGGGATTTGAATTTTGGAATTTATTGGGTAACTTGGTCAATTTGGTGAAGGTTTACCATCGGTTGATACTATTGGACCTTGAACCCCTCACTTCATATCTCGGTCTGTTTTTCCAGTCGGTCACACAGTTTCACGATTCCATCCAAATCAAAATCTTCCACCATCTGTTCGATGGCATCGCAAAAGCCGCCATCGGTATTCGGGTCTGATTGCAGCTCTCGGCCGATGGCTTTTAATTCAGTAATATTTCCCATATCGGCGGCGTTGCGCAGGCGCTCGGCGATGGTCTGAGCCATTTCGGTCGGCATGGGGGAAACGTGGTGCTCGTCAGAACGCGGTATCTTATCTTCCGCAGCCTGGTCGAGCAGACGGCAGGATGCCAGGACTTCTTCCAGGGCGTCCTGCAATTCCGCCAATCGCTGCTGCATTTGATCGGCGTCCGGCGGCGCACCCGCCGGGGCCTTGGCGGCCAAAGCCTCCAATTTCGTCGCGGCCTCCTGCAGGCGAACGGCCGATAGGTTACCGGCCAGCCCCTTGATGTTGTGGACCAGGCTGTGCACCTGATTCAGGTCCCCGGCGCTTAGCGCCTGCTGAATGTCACCGGCGATCGACGCATATCTGGCCAGAAAATCCAACAGTAGCTTGCGATAGAGCTTGCGATTGCCCTGCAGCCGGCTGAGGCCTTGCTCGATATCAAACCCCGGCAAAAACTGTGGCAGGTCCTCAGGTCTCGTATCAGACTGCAACCGGGCAGCCTCCGGTTGAAGAGTTGGCTCCAGCCCATCGTTGGATACATTCACCGGTGATTCAACCAGATTCCTGGGTTCTGACGGTTGGATCCATTTTATCAGGGTCGTGAAAAGCTCATTCGGATCGATGGGCTTGGCAACATGGTCGTTCATGCCGGCCGCCAGGCTCTTTTCACGGTCCCCGGCCATGGCGTGGGCGGTCATGGCGATGATGGGAAGAATTTTGGATTTTGGATTTTGGATTTCGGATTTTAATTCGGAATTCTCTCCTTTTTTAAATCTAAGTTTCCGCATTTCGCCTTTGGCTTCCTGTTTTCCGACATTGTCTCGCCTGAGATCGTCGAATGCCGAATTCCCGCTTCCGACTTCCGACTTCCGAATTTGCCGCGTAGCGGCATACCCGTCCATCACGGGCATTTGAATGTCCATCAGCACGACATCGAATACGTTTTGGCCGACCATTTCTACGGCTTGTTGTCCGTTGACGGCCAGGGTCACTTGCAGCCCGGCGTTGGTCAATATCTCGCCGGCCACCTGCTGGTTGATTTCATTGTCTTCGACCAGCAGAATCCGGGCGCCCCTGATCTTTTGCAGCGCCGCGTCCATCTGCCGCGACTCGGTTTGATGGTGCGGCCCCTTGGCAGACTCTTTGCCTAAGACTTCCAAAATCGTATTAAACATCACCGAGGAATTGACCGGTTTAATTAAAAATCCGTCCAGACCGGCCGCTTCAGCCTGATGCATGATCTCCTGCCGACCGTAGGCGGAAACCATGATGATCCGAGGTCCGGACTGATCTTTTGTCCCCAGGGCTTTGATCATGCGGGCGGTTTCGATCCCATCCATGCCCGGCATTTTCCAGTCCATGATAATCAGGTCGTAGCCGTTTCCCCGGTCGGCAGCCTTTCTGAATGCAGCGACGGCTTTTTCACCGGACTCGGCGATCGTCACCTCCAGGGAAAATGATTCCAGAGTTTCTTTAAAAATATTTTGCGAGGTGGGGCTGTCATCGACCACCAGCACCCGCATACCCTGCAGCGTTCCGGCCATTTGACGTCTTTTCTCGATTTCCTGGGAGGCCAATCCGAATACCGCATGAAAGATAAAGGTACTGCCCCGACCGGGTTCACTTTCCACCCGAATATCACCGTCCATCATTTCCACCAGGCGTTTGCTGATGGTCAGCCCCAGGCCGGTGCCGCCGTATTTGCGAGTGGTCGAACTATCCGCCTGGGTAAAAGGCTGGAAAAGTCTGGCGGCCTGCTCGGCGGTCATACCGATGCCGGTATCGCGCACCGCGAACCTGAGAGTTGCCCGATCTTCATCTTTGTGGAGCAATTCGGTGGAAATGACAATTTCGCCTTTTTCGGTAAACTTGATGGCATTGTTGGTCAGGTTGAGCAGGATTTGGCCCAGACGCAAAGGATCGCCGATCAGCGAAAGGGGCACATTCGGTGATGTGGCAAAAAGAATTTCCAGCTGCTTGTTCCGGGCCTTGGCCGGCATCAGATCGGCCATGTTATCCAGAACCTCTTCCAGGTTGAACTCAATATTTTCAATATCCAGTTTGCCGGCTTCGATTTTGGAAAAATCAAGGATGTCATTGATAATTCTGAGCAGCGAATGAGCACCGGTTTGGATTTTTTGCAGGTAGTCTTGCTGTTTGCGGCTTAATTCCGTTTGCAGGGTCAAATGCGTCATGCCGATAATGGCGTTCATGGGGGTTCGAATTTCGTGGCTCATGTTGGCCAAAAAATCGCTTTTGGCCTGATTGGCCTGATCGGCCTCCTCTTTGGCCTGGATCAACTCCACCGTGCGTTCGTTCACCAGATCTTCCAGGTGGTCGCGATGTTTTTTCAACTCGCTTTCCGACGCCTTCAGAGCGGCATCCGATCTTTGGATGGTGCCCATCATCTCATTGAACGAATGGGCCAGGTGCCCGATTTCATCGCCGGTCCGGATATCGATGCGGTGATCCAGCTTCCCGGTGCGAGTGATCAAATCGGTTCCTTCATCCAGTTTTTTCATGGGGGAAATGACGAATTTTTGTAATCCCAGCATGGTCAGGACGCTAAGCAGCAATAGACCGGCACAAAGTGCCGCGACAACCCGCCACACCGTTCCCTGAACTTCAGAATCTATTTCACGGACCGGAATTACCATTCCGAGTTTCCAGCCCAATTCCGGCGACGTATAATAGAAAAAATATTCCCGGTCCGATTCTTCGATTAGCGTCGTATAGCCCTGTTCGTTTTCAAAGGTGGTCTGCAGGTCTTTGCCGTAAAGGTGCAGGATGTTTTTAAAAAGGTGATCCGTCCGACGGCTGGCGAGTACGGTGCCGTTATGATTGAGCAGCAGCATGTATCCATTCTCCCCGACGTTGACCTGCTTAATATAGCTGGTAAGATTTGCCAGGGTAATATCAATGCCCACAACACCATAGACCTGCTTCTGCGCGTCGAGCAACGCACGGACAATACCGACGTTGACGTCGGGGGAGGTTACCGACCGGTATGGATCGGTTATCTTTGTTTTTCCGGGGTTTTCTTTAGCCAGAACATACCAGGGCCTGACCCGGGGATCATATTTCGTGGGCCGATTGCGTTTGTGGGAGCGCACAAAACTTCCGTTGGCGCGGCCCATGTATACTGAACTCACGTAGTCGTCTGCGATCCGGTAGTTATTGAAGACAGTGATGATCTCTTGTTCCAACTTGCCGATATTGTATCGGAAAGTCGCGGGATCGGCATTTGTGAAATTCGTAAAATCCGCATCATTTCGCGACCGCACGACCTCGGCCGCCGTGATTGCCGCCAGATCGTTTTTGTATCCCTTGACCGCATTGCTCAGTGCAAAATCGATATGAGCCAATTGATTCTGAAAATCTTCATATATATCATCAAATATAAGGTCTTGCAGTTTGTGAGAAAGAAACGATCCAACGGATGCTAAAATGAGGATGCTGGTGCTGATATAGAGCAACAATATCTTGTACTTTAATTTCATATCAGTGGTCTTTCCAATGGAGGTTTATCAGCGTTCCGGCTTTGAATTTTCTGGGGGTAGGGCTAGTATGGCGCAATAAAAACTGCTTGTCAAAGTGTAATCCGAGGAGAATTTTGTAATGCAATCAATTTTGGGGCGACCTATAGGGTAGACTAAACAGAGGTTACGGCATCCATCGCGATATCTTTGGGCCGTTGGGTATTTGGTGACTGTAGCCGATTGCCGACCACGCGAGCGATACGGGATGGCCGCCCCTGCGAGGCTCTTTTTTATGCACAGTCTGTAAGCAAGCATGGTGTCGGCTTGGTTGAAGTCATTGGGTGCGGTATCAGAATTGGTATTTAAATCAAACGCTCAGCTTGCGTCGTCTTTTTAAATGCGGTCTTGCGAACATGCTTGACACTCGCCGTTAAATTCTCTAAAGTAGTGAAAATTTTTTTTAATTTTATTTATCACTCAATGGAGGAATTCATGGCAGAAGAAAAAAATTACGAATGTGTTGATTGTGGCAATCAAGCACAGGCAAGTGCCGAAGCACCCGAGTGCTGCGGTAAGAAAATGCAGGAGCAGGAGCCCCTGCAGGTATGTGAGGCCCCCGCCGGTCCTGAACACTCAAGGTTCGATGACCTGGGTGAACCTTGCGACGACGGCCGATCCGGCACCTGATCCCGGCCGACCTCTAGCGTTTGCTGAACCAATACTGCATGATCACAAGCCCATTTAAAAATCCGTGGCTGCGGATTTTTAAATGGGCTCTCGATTGATGTCCCTCCGCACCCCACCTTGTCTCCTATCGCCACAATCGTAATGGTCCGTCCCGACTGATAATTTTGGATTTTAGATTGCGGATTTCGGATTTGTGGAATCGCTTCAGATTTCGCCTTCGGCTACGACCCGACAGGGCGCTCTATCATTTATAAGGAGTTTTAACATGAATAAACTTTTCGTTAGCTCGATTATATTGTTATCTTTCATTATATTAACCGGATTCAATATCGACAACGCCATCGTGCCTCAACCGGAAATTTTGTCCGGCGGTCCGCCCAAAGACGGCATACCTGCAATTTTAAAACCCAAAATTGTCGCACCGGACGAGGCGGCCTATCTTGAGGATTCGGATGCAGTAATCGGAGTGAAAATCGGCCGTGAGGCCCGGGCCTATCCGCTTAAGGTTTTGAACTGGCACGAAGTCGTCAACGACACCATCGACGGTGTGCCGATTGCGGTGACATTCTGACCGCTGACCCAAACGGGGGTCGTGTACTCCCGCACGGTCGGCGGCAGCGAACATACCTTCGGCGTGTCAGGCCGCTTGTACAAAAGCAATGTCCTGCTGTATGATCACCAGACGGAAAGCCTCTGGTCCCAGCTGATGGACAAGGCGATCACCGGGCCGGCCGTCGGCCAAAATCTCAGCGTCTTGCCTTCCAGCCGGATAAAATGGAAAACTTGGCGCCAACGCAACCCCGGCACCCGGGTGCTTTCCGATGATACCGGTTATTATCGCGACTATTCCATCGATCCTTACGAAGGGTATTACCGCATCGGATCTTTGATGTTTCCAGTCGGAGACGTGCGCCAGGATATGGCCGCCAAAGAACCGGTTCTGGGAATCGAAATCGAAAACCATGCCAAAGCCTACCGCATGGATTGGCTCCGCAACCATCCGGGGATCCACCATGATCGGGTGGGAAGCCATCCAGTCCGAATCGAAGTCAGTCCTGAGGGTGAAGTGGTGGCTGTGCGTAATAAACAGGGTGATGTGATCCCGGCCACCTATTCATACTGGTTTGCCTGGCAGGCGTTTCACCGGGACACGGAGGTGTATCAGCATAAGAACTGAGGGTGGGTGCGTGATGCGCAATGACTGGATACTGGATGCTTGATTCTGGATGCTCGATGCTCGTTGCTTGATTCTGGATGCTGGATGCTCGATGCTTGATGGCGGATGCCGGTTGCCAGATGCCGGATGTGGCTCGCCGGTCAGACCGGTTTATGGTATGCAGGCTCGGCGTTCGGCAATCGATGGTCGGTTCACGGCTTCCAGCCAACCAAACTGCCGGTCAAATCGAAAAAAACTCTGAAAAAGCGAATATCGAATATCGAAAAATGAATGTCGAATGTTGAAGGAATGTATTCTGTCTAGTTTAAATCGACTAAGCGGAGCGATTCCACCATTCGTCAATCGACATTCGACATTCGTCAATCCAATGTAGTTTCACACGAGCGGCGGCCGCTGACCAAAAAACGGCCAGTCTGATCAAAGATAAGAAACTAATGAACGTCGAACATCGAACATCCAACATCGAACATCGAATAATGTATTCTGTCTATCTTATTAAAAAGACTGAGCAAAGCGATTCCACCCTTCGACATTCTGCGGTTCGCTTTATATGTAGTTTCAAAAGAGCGACGGCCTCCGGCTAAAGGACAGCCGGTCTGATCAAAGAAAAGAAACTTCAAAAAGCAAATTTTGGATTTTGGAATGCGGATTTTGGATTTAAGGTATTCTGTCGATTTTAAAACGTCTGAGCGAAGCGATTCCACCATTCGTCAATCGACATTCGACATTCGTCATTCCAATGTAGTTTCA
>Ga0209454_1000199_pt1 | contig 34785 bp, 24 predicted proteins | sample WorMetHERISLAND1_2_FD_187400 | JGI IMG/M metagenome (GOLD analysis project Ga0209454, IMG submission 187400) | Marine gutless worms symbiont microbial communities from Max Planck institute for Marine Microbiology, Germany - Olavius geniculatus... | ecosystem: Host-associated > Annelida >... | reverse complement strand
GTATCAAATAGGGGTGTTCCAATAATTCCCCATCAAAAATATTCAATGATTTCGGTAAAAGTATAAGGAGGTGCATTGTGAATCACGGCTCAACGGACCTGGCCAGGCGAACGCCGAGAACGCGGACGCGGTAGCCGGGCTCGTTGTTGAGGCGAAACGCCGACCGGCAGCCGCGCGCATCATCGCCCCAGCCGCCGCCGCGGAACACGCGGTAAGCGCCTCTTGGTTTTTCGATCCACGCGCTGCCGTCATTCGGAGCTCCTTCATAATTTTTATGCCAATCATCCTCTACCCATTCCGAGACATTGCCGTGCATATCGTAAAGATTCCATCTATTGGGCTTCTTTTCTCCGACAGGATGAGTTTTGGCCCCAGAATTTTCATAATACCAGGCATATTCGTCAAGCTTACTCGCATCGTCTCCGAAGAAAAAATCCATGGGTATTTTCACACCACGGCAGGCATACTCCCACTCGGCCTCGGTTGGTAACCGGTATTTATCATCTCCCTCTATCTCGTTGAGTTCTTCTATGAATATTTGCGCATCATCCCAGGAAACTTTTTCAACCGGACAGTCGTCTCCGCATTTATCAAAATGTGAAGGATTAAATCCCATGACTTTTTTCCATTGCCCCTGAGTAACTGCGGTGGACTGAAGGTAAAACGGTTCGCTTATGGTAACTTTGTGCTGCGGATGCTGGGTTTCGAATTCTTCTCCCAAACTTTTATATTTCTTGGCAGTAGCCTCTGGGCTGATATGGCTCCCCATCCTGAAATTACCTGCTGGTATTAACACAAATTCCATGCCGATTGTATTTTGAATTGTTTGTTGCAAACTTGATTTTAGTGCTGGTGCGGATGCTGTGGAGTTTTTTGCTGGCTTGGATACCGTATGCTTCTTTATCGTTGATTGCTCCTTAGACTTCTTCCAATCTGGTTTGGGTCCAATAGGTGGTGGCGTGTAAAGCGGTTCATCGTGAAAATGGCGGAGTAGCTCTTCAAGTTTAGTCTCAAAAAGACTATCATCGCGAAAGTCAGTAAAGAGTCTACTCTTGAGATAGCTTGGCAGTGATTCCTTGGCATCACCTTCGCGTAAAAGAGGCACGAATTTCGTCTCCTCCGCTTCACCGGCAAAAATCTCCCCAGTGACAATTACTTTCTCGTATCCAACGCCCCCAACTCCAGCATCCGCTTTCTGCGCAAAGTTCGGTGTGCATACAAGCAACACGAATTTTGATTCCCTTACTGACGCTTCCATAAATTTCGCCAAGTCAGTACCAGGTTTGCAATGAAACTGATCGAGTATCGCATCGACTCCGCTCTCACGCATTCGAACTGTAAGTTTACGCACCCATTCCCGATGTTGTTCGCTATCCCATGAATAGCTAATGAAGCAGCGAGGGGGCTCCATTGTGCAAAGTCCTTTCATTTGAAAATTAAAAAAAGGTTGCCTAACTTGCCACTATTTGTAACTCGATGGTTATCGAAATGTGTAAAGATATATTTTGAGTATCTCACGGATGCCATCCGTTTAATATGTTGATTTTCATAGCATATATTTGTAACGCCGCCGGTCACCTGCGCCAAAAGTCCAACATACTATCAAACAATCAGAAGCTTTCATGAACCAAAATCTTTCCTAAACGCCCCGGCTTTTGGCGACAGGTGTACTGGCATGGTTAGCGGCTACTACGACTCCGTATTTTGTTCCTCAACGATTACGATCCTATTTGCTTCATAGTGCGATAGAGCCTGTGCTAGGGAAGCCTGAGTGATTGGAATCCCAAAAGCGGTTGTGGCCTCTATCCTCGCGTAGTGAACCGCAACGACTGTGCCGTCTTTTGGATCAAAAACGGGAGCGCCGCTCATTCCCCCAGCAGTTCTGACATCAAATAGAATTTCATCTGGCCTTGTTGTCGTATCAAAGGGTGAGATGGCCGAGATGTGACCTTGCTGAACGACCGGCCCCCACCTCTGGTACAAACCGTCCACAAGTATTGAGGTCCCGTAAGGATAGCCACAGACTGCTATAGCCTGGGTAGGCCAAATGCTAAATTGCTGTGCGATGGCCAAGGGGCGAATCGACTCGAAGTGTTCAGCAAACACGGTCTTGTATTTGATGAAACCAAGATCCATCTTTGGATCATCAACAAATGAGACTTCGCGGATCATTCTAGGGACGACCTGAAGGTTTCCAGACTGGTGGGGGACTACAAACTGTATGAATAACTGAGTATCTGGCACAAGGTGTTTGATCTTTGCCTCCATCAAAGCGTCGATGACGTGACGGTTGGTGAGAACGATATTATCTTCTACAAGAAATCCGGTACCGATGACCTCAAATATCGGCTCTTCGGGGTTCTGCTCGTACACAGTAAGCGGATCAGTGAGGAAACCTACCCCACATACACCATTCCGAACTGCGTCGTAAACATTTTGTGTGATCATTAATCTTCCCCCAGCTAACCGGGCGTTTCACCGGCCGGCGGTGAGTTTAAACGCAACTTTTTAAACCGCTGAAAAAACAATGCACCAACAAAGTTCGTAAACCACACGATTTAGCCGGTCAGAGTGCAAACGCATGGTTAGGTGCCGTCAAGTGCAGACGCGTTGTTTTCAAGTTTTTTGTTAAAATCCTTTATTTGCTTATCGTAATCCAAGGCAAACAATTTGCATATTCCTGATATTGCCTTTATAAAAAAATACGAAATATCATATAGACGGTCATTAATTTCTTGAGGATTAGAATGATGCTTAATTAACAGTATATTCCCTTTTTCGTCAGTTTCTACGTAGTGCTCTAAACATCTCGGTGAAGTATGTATAGAGGCGCTACTAATGCGGTACAAGGAGTCGTATAATTCTTCACAACCGACATTTTTCGCGAAAAGGAAAGAATTAAATGCCTGGATTTTTTCATCCTTTACCCTTTTATCGAGTTCGTCTCTTTCCTTTTGAGCATATTCCTTCGTTTTTTTGAATAAGTCGCTTTCATATTTCAGTGATGAATTTAAAATTTTCAGTCTAGCGCGTTCATCAGATAAAAAATAAACTGGAATAAAAGCCGAATCATTGCAACAGTTTGCAAGAACGAAATATGCATCTAAAAAAATCCGAAAGAGTGAATTTAGCTCTTCATGAATCCCTATCTTGGCTAAAATTATAAATGCTTGAATAATTTCTAAGATTCGGATAAAAACGACAATTGATATAACTTTTTGCTTCTCTTCCGGTGTGTCATGCCTAAAAACAACGAAATCTTTCTTTAATTCTTCCGAAAAGTTGTTTAGTTCAACTAATACATTTAAAAGACCTGAGCTTACCTTAACATCTGCTTCAATACTTTCCAAACATCTTTCTTTTATGAAACCTTCGCCTTCAATCCAAATCATAAAATTCTCTCAATACATAAAAACCTATCCAGTGATTATTTGGTTTTTTTTTGGCTAATACCCTTAATAAATTATGGATAACATGCATTTGGTAATGTTATCCGGAAACAACTTGGTAAGTTCTATCGGCCGTAAGTTTCTGTTTGTCTAAAGACTGCTGAAAGACACTCTTTCTATCATGTGTATTCATTTTTTATCCAGTGCATTATATTTGAACTTAACACAGCTAGCTCCGTAAATATAGGTAGGGATGAATGTACAGCACGATCTGTAGCAGGGTCGACGCTGACTGGATGGCCAGCCTCATTCCGTACTGCTCTTATTTGCTGTATGAACGCTGGCCAATATGCTTCAAAGGATTCGCGTAACTTACGATTCATTGTCTGCTTTTGGGACTCAACCTCTTTCTGAAGCGCATTAAGAACAGTGCGAATTCTCCAATCCTCCAGATTTTCAGGAACATTTTTTCCAAGGGTTTTCATCTTAGCGACGAGTAAATCCCTTAATTCAAGTGTCAGGCTCTCAGCCGCACAACCAACCATAACGGCAGTCGCTTTGAAACAGTTTGCATTGTAGGTACTTAATGCTTCACGTATGTACGAATCAGCAATCTCATTCAAAGTGACCTCTGAGCAGAGATGAGCTAAGTAGCCGTCAGGGTTAGCAGGATCACGACTGATACTTCGCATAGTCTCTCGTACTTTATCAGTTACATGGCAGAACGGTGGATCTGGGTTGGCCAAATTGTAGCCCCATGCTAAATGGCCTTCACGAAACTGATCATACCAAGCCGTAAGCAGAGCTTGTTCAAGATCAGTCTGATTGTGGCGTATGCCCAATCTATTTGCAGCTTCCCTTAAAACGGATATTTGTTGGAATGATGAGCCCCTTTTGGATAACTCTTCAACGACTTCAAGAAGAGATTTTCGAATATCTGCGCCTGATAATTTCGTTGCCAAAAAATATACCCCCTATCGCCTAACCAGCAAGTATACAGCTGAATTTACGATGATAATTGTAATGATATACAGAATGATTGCAAAATGAGATGCTTACAAATTCTATATAACTTTCAAGAAATTCAACTATCGGTTTTTGTTCTATTATTACAGATACTTTTTTAATATCTCAAAGAAGTCAGCCGGTTGATATGTTGGTTTTCATAGCAGGTATATGGAATCTAACTTTTCTACAAATGCTTTTTCAAAAACAGCCAGGGCCTCATCACAAAGATAGCTATTTTTTTATGCCTGGCCTGGGCAAAACCAGGATTGATTTCCAGCGCCTTCTCATAAGCTGCCAAAGCCTCCTCATGACGGCCTAAAAAACCAAGCGAGGTTCCTTTGTTGCCCCAAGCATCGGCAAGGTTCGGATTGATCTCCAAGGCCTTGTCACAAGCAGCCAAAGACTCCTCATATCGGCCTAGCTTGCCAAGAGCGGTTCCTTTACCGACCCAAGCGAATTCAAGGTTCGGATTGATCTCCAACGCCTTCTCATAAGCTGTCAGGGCCTCCTCAGGGCGGTCCATCAAGCCGAGAACAGCTCCTTTGTTGCCCCAGGCATCGGCAAGGTTCGGATTGATCTCCAACGCCTTGTCACAAGCAGCCAGAGACTCCTCATAACGGCCTAGCTTGCCAAGAGCGGTTCCTTTACCGACCCAAGCGAATTCAAGGTTCGGATTGATCTCCAACGCCTTCTCATAAGCTGTCAGGGCCTCCTCAGGGCGGTCCATCAAGCCGAGAACAGCTCCTTTGTTGCCCCAGGCATCGGCAAGGTTCGGATTGATCTCCAACGCCTTGTCACAAGCAGCCAGAGACTCCTCATAACGGCCTAGCTTGCCAAGAGCGGTTCCTTTACCGACCCAAGCGAATTCAAGGTTCGGATTGATCTCCAACGCCTTCTCATGAGCTATCAGGGTTTCCGCATGGCGGTCTAGTTCAGAAAGCACGACTCCTTTGTTGTACCAAACATTAGTATCATACGGGTTAATCTCCAGTGCCTTCTCATAAGCTGTAAGAGCCTTCGCGGGGTAGCCGATTTCAGAAGCCACGACTCCTATATTGTACCAGGCCAAACTATTATCTGGTTGAATCTCCAGCTCCTTACCGTAAGCTGTAAGAGCCTCCACAGGGCGGCCAAGCTTGTGAAGAGCACTTCCTTTGTTGATCCAGGTCCCTGCAAAGTTTGGATTGATCTCTAAGGCTTTATCAAAATCTGCCAGGGCCTCCTCATGGCGGCCTATTGTAGCGAGAAGGGTGCCTTTGCTTTGCCACGCCAAGGTAAAGTTCGGATCGATCTCCAACGCTTTTTCTAAAGCTGCCTGGGTCTCTTCATAACGGCCTAGCATGCCGAGTGAAATACCTTTATTATACCAAGCAGTAGCAAGTTCGGGTTCTATGTATAAAACAGAATCACAAATGCTTATAACCTTGCTATAATCCCTCTCATAAAAAGCAGCTTCGGCCTTACCTATAAGATCGTCAATAAGTTTTTTATCTTCGGTTCGCTCATCCTTTGCCGTAGCATCAGACAAAAAAATACCGCCGAGATCAACCGCTAGCCTATCTAAACTTTCTTCAAAATCATCAGAAAGGTTGCACTGTTGGAAGGAGCTAACGCGAAAATCCCCGTTGTTTTGTTTGAATAAGAATTTTCTATCTTTTATAATACAATCAATATATTTTACGGTATTAGAATCACATCTGATTAATTGAAATTTCGTATCTTTATCTTTGCTATTCATTGGTACGACTTCGCAATCTAACTGTTCATAGGTCCCAAATGTTACGATTCTTATATTATCATTATTTTTCCATCGTGTTGATAATGCTTTTTGTCTTAGCAATAATTCTTCTTCACGTTTTATGAAATAAAATAATTTTTCGTTTTCATCAGATTTTCGAAATTGTATATTATATTCCCTATAAACAGGTTCATGGTCTTCATGCAAAATCTTCACTTCCAAGGCCAACGAATATGTATATTCGAAATCGACGGAAATATTTGCACCATCTTTTAGTTTTGCTTTAACACGATCTTGTATAATAGTGTCGCTATCCCGGTTAAATTCGTATAACAAATTAATGGTGGTATTAGGCGAAAGGTCACCAATATTTGTATAAGAGTCGGTTAAAAATTTTGTCCGTCCCTCTTCTGACGCATGCTTAATGCCCCGCGCTCGAGCGATTTTTGAAATTGTTTTGTCTACATTGCTCCGGTAAAGAGCACTTGTAATGGTAAAAAAAACTTCTATATTTTTCGCGCTGACCTCGCCACAATTTTTCAAAGAAAAAATAAAAGGAATTAAAAAAATCTTTCCTTTGTTAAACGGCAGCAATATATAGAAGTCGTTTGTTACATCACTAAAAAAAAGGCTGATTTTTAATCCAGGCCCTTTGGAAGTTATCTTCCTACTATGCCGATAAGAACGATAAGTATACCAAGCTGAAACTATGGCAATAATTATACCTATCAGAACAAGTAAAATTTCCATTTGTTAAAGTCCTTAGCTAATAGGTGCAGTTTCAGCCTATTCGACAATTGAAAATTTAGCACTGATTATTAATGTTTTGCCAATTACACAACTCTATAAAAATGCATGTACATTGAGAATATACCTTTTGGCAAATTCTTGTGATATCTACCGGATTCGGAGCCGAATTTTAACCGGTTACACTTTGGGATTTAACTTGCCATGATCTGTAATCAAGACAATTTGCAGATTTCAATTAGATATCCAAAAGCAAAAACCCCACCTCCAGTTCCGGAAGCAGGGCCGTGTCATTCATGCATATGCCTTCCCTTTGTTAATGGTCAAAGCAACTACAAAGAATTGCCAGCATATTCTCAAATTTGAATGAAAAAATCAATACGTTGAGTTTCGGCTAAAATTCAAATCAGGTTCAACAGGTCGGACTCAATCTTCAATTCCCTGATCAAGCTGGATTTACGCTACGCTGCAACTGGTTTATCCGGATTGGATTATTTCTTGCTTTTCTTCGGCGAAGGCTCGTCGCTGCCGTACACCTCAACATAGGCATCATGAGAAATGCACCCTTTTCCCCAATGCTCTCTCACCTTCTTGCCAAGGAATGAATCCGGATATTTACGACCGATATTGCAACCGGGACAAACCTTGTTCCATCCCGCCAAAATTTTTTTTATTTCCATGATTGTCTCCTTATTAAATTCACCTGGTCTCAATTTTAATTTCCAGGCTCGGTTTGAAAATCAACAATTGTTGGGTTTCGCATTGCACAATCGCTCCGGCAAAGGGTAGGTTGGGTTAAGTGGAAAGTCGCCGAGAATAGAACCAACGCCTATTTTTCGGATAAAATTTATTCTCCCAATATGTAAATCATCAGGACATCATGGCTAGTTCCGCCGTCATATGAAATCTTGCCAAAATTTAAATAAAGATATCTTTCCTTTCAAACGAATAACTAATAACCAATAACAATTAACATTCTTTTCATGTGCTACAACGCACAATACCTCTCGTAAGCTTCTTCGGAGAGTTCATCAATCGTGCTTTCATGGCAGACACTGCCCTGGTAAATGAGATAAGCCCGATCACAAATAAACCGTGCAAAGTTCAAATTCTGTTCGGCCAAGAGAATCGACACACCTTGATCTTTTAGTTTCTGGATGGTAATGGCCAGTTGATCGACGATGACAGGAGCCAGCCCCTCGGAGGGTTCGTCCAGGATGATCATATCGGGGTTGCCCATCAGGGTGCGGGCAATGGTCAGCATCTGCTGCTCGCCGCCGCTGAGCGTACCGCCGGCCTGGTTGCGGCGTTCGGCAAGATTTGGAAACAGCTCGAACAGCCGCTCCGGGGTCCAAGCTTCAGCACCTTGTCTGGCAGCCTGCTTGCCCACCTCCAGGTTTTCCAATATGGTCAGACCGCTGAAAATCCGCCGATCTTCCGGCACATAACCAAGTCCCAGGGCACAGGTTTTGAAAGGGGGCATTTTTTCGATTGACTCACCCTTGTAGGTAATTTCACCGCTCTTGGGCGATACAATTCCGATGATGCTCTTAAATGTCGTCGTTTTGCCCGCGCCGTTGCGCCCGAGCAGAACGACCACCTCACCGCGTTTCATTTCAAGCTCAAGATCAAACAGAATTTGAGCTTTGCCGTAAAAAGTATTCAGCCCGCTTACCTGAAGCATGATATCGTTAAATGTAGGTTCCATATGCAATATTTCGATACCTGTTGATAGCCAGCATTCGTATCCATATCATCGTTGGAGTGATGGAGTATTGGAGTGCTGGAGTAATGTATTCATCAAATGGTGTTTAGGCAGAACCGAAATCAAGATAAGTCTTGTACTTCGCTCTTCGCCTTTTGCGCTATACACCATTCGCTATGCCCTTTGCCCTATGCCCCATGTCCTTCGCCCTATGCCCCAAGCCCTATGCGCTTTCCGCATTCGACTTTCAGCATTGAGCTTTCAGCTTCTCACCAAGCCCTCTGCCCTGCACCAAGCCCTCTGCGCCATGCCCTCTGCCCCATGCCCTCTGCGCTATGCGCTGCTGCCTAAATATATTTCCTGAACCTTCTGGTCGGCGCGCACTTCGTCCGGCGTGCCTTCGGCGACCAGTTCTCCCCGGTTGAGCACAATGATGCGATCGGCATGGGTAAAAACAGCATCCATATCATGCTCGGTAAACAGCACCCCGATGTTGCGGGTCCGAACGATTTCGGAAGTCAGCTCCATCATGGACTCTCGTTCGGAAGGGCCCATGCCGGCGGTCGGTTCATCCATCAGCAGCAATTTGGGTTTGTTGGCCAGCGCGACGGCGAGTTCGACGCGTTTTAAATCCCCGTATGCCAGCACACCGCAGGATCGGCTTTGCTGCTCTGCGATGCCGACCAACTCAAGCAGTTCCATCGATTCATCCGTATGCACCTTGCGAACTCGCTTGAGCAGGGATCGGGATTGTTGATGATACGAAAGAAGTGCCATTTTAATATTTTCCAGCACGGTCATCGATGCGAACGTGGCTGTAATCTGGAACGTGCGCCCCACGCCCAGCTGCCAGACCTGTCGCGGCTGAAATCCATTAATTTTTGTGCCCATAATGACCACGCTGCCGCTATCCGGACGCAGCTGGCCGTTGATCAGGTTGAAGCAGGTCGACTTGCCGGCCCCGTTGGGACCGATCATAGCCAGCAGTTGACCTTCACCCAAATTGAAGCTTAGATTATTAACAGCCTGAACCCCGCCAAATGATCTGGAAAGCTCATGGACTTCGAGTACGTTAGCCATAGATAATAGTTACCCCATTGTTGGCACTTGACATTGACTTTTCACTTTAATGTAATGTTCCGGTCAAGCCATGAAAATGCCTAAAATGAACTAAAATGACTAAAGTGCCTAAAATTATGGTGTCGCTTCGCTCCGTCTTTTTGTTTAACACTTATAAAATTGGAGAGAACTCCTTAATTCGTCATTCGACACTCATCATTAGTCATTTGCTAGCGATCCGCAAAATACTTGCCGAAACGGTTGTGAATCGAACCCGCAATCCCCTGGGGAAACGCCACCACCAGGACGATGAATATCATGCCCAGAATAAGCTGCCAGAAATTAACACGCGAAATCTCGTCGTGCAGCCAGGTAAAGGCCGCGGAACCGGCTACGGGCCCGAATATGGTTTCGATGCCTCCCAGCAGCACCATGTACAATAGGTCAAAGGACCGCGGGATGGCCATTTCATCCGGGAAGACGCTGCCTTTGGAAAACACGTAAATCCCACCGGCCAGTCCGGTAAAGGCCCCGGAGATCACAAAAGCCAGCCACTGGTGCAGGCGCAGGTTGATCCCAATCGAATCAACCCTTAGGGTTGAGTCCCGGCAAGCCCGCATGGTGTAGCCAAACGGCGTAAAAATGAAATAACGCAGCACCAGGATCCCGCCGATGCAAATAATCATTGTCAGGTAGTAATAGACGATTTTACTGTCGGCCCACTGAGAAGGCCAGATGCTCAAAATACCGTCGTCACCGCCGGTAAAAGCGCCCCACTGGAAGACAATCGACCACAGGATCTGAGCGAAAGCCAGGGTCAGCATGGCAAGATATACGCCGGATAAGCGCACACAAAACCAGCCGATAATCAACGCCAACAGACCAACAATCACTGGTGCCAGAAATAGGGTTATTTCCATGGGAGTCTGCAGGTAGTGCACCAGCAGTGCCGCCACGTATGCGCCGCCACCGAAGAATGCCGCATGACCGAATGAAGTCATGCCGCCGGGGCTGACGATAAAAAAGAGGCTCATGGCCGCTAGGGCAAAAATAGCAATTTCAGTCATCAGCACCAGTTGAAAGGAGTCCACCACCAAGGGCAGTAATAATATCAGGATCAGCAGGGCCAGACCCATAAGCCGCAACCGTTTTGATGCCGGCTGCAAAAGGGTTCCGGCCAGTTCTGTAGAGCCCTGTTCGGATGCTTCAGTTTTGCCCAGCAAGCCATGGGGACGAATCACCAACACCACCGCCATCACTAAAAACATCAACACCAGCGTACTTTCAGGGAAAACCAGCACCCCGAATGAGCTCAGTTCGCCGATGATGACCGCCGCCAAATAGGCGCCGGGGATGCTGCCCATCCCGCCGACCACCACGACCACAAAGGCGGCCGCAATGAGGTTTAAATCCATCAGGAGGTCCGCCCCGCCTTTCGGCAACTGGATCGCGCCGCCCAAGCCGGCCAAACAGGATCCCAGAAAAAAAACGCTGGTAAACAGCCGGGTTTGATTGACACCCAGGGCATCCGACATCTCCCGATCTTCGGTGGCCGCCCGGACTAAAATTCCCCAGCGGGTGCGATTCAGCAGGAGCCAGAGCCCTCCGAGTATCAAAGGAGCAATCAAGATAAGGGCGATGTCATACTCGGGCAGCAATGTCCCCATAATGCTGATGCTGCCGTCCAGCCCCGGTGCCAGTGGACCGAGAATGTCCTCGGCCCCGAACAGCCAGCGGGACAGGTCCTGGATCATCAATACCACACCGAAGGTGGCGAACAGGATAAACAGGTGGGGCGCATGATATAACCGCCTCAGCAGCACCACCTCCACCACCACGCCGATCAGACCTACGGCCAGGGCGGCGACCACGATGCCGGTCCAAAAGGAAAAAATGCCGCGCGGCAGGTAAGCGATGATAAAATACGCCAAATAAGCGCCGACCATGTAAAAAGAACCGTGGGCCAGATTGACGATGCGGGAAACGCCAAATATAAGGGACAAACCACAGGCCACGAGGAACAAGCCGGATGCGTCCGACAAACCGGTTAAGAACTGTACGATGTAGAAGCCCAATTGAATTCATCCTGAGATAATGTTGTCGGTAAACAATCTGGTAGACTTCGAAAACTATTAACTAGACAAACCGTAAATCCGAAGCACGAAATTCGAAGCACGAAACAAATTCTAAATTAGAAACTCGAATGACAAAAAATACAACCCACGACCAATCCCATATTCACATCTCATCTTCAAATATGCCGCAAGAGGTCATTGCGGTTTCGAACATTTGAACATTTGATATTGTGATTTGTTTCGAATTTCGGATTTCGATATTCGGATTTTAGAGTCAGGTGCAGCCGTGCAAGCCGCACCGGACTCTTTTTAGTTCTTCGGCCGCATCTTCATCACCTCGGCATCACTCGGCAGATAGTCTTTGCCGTCCGCATACTGCCAGTCGACCATGACGCCTTTGCCGTCTTTAAGGGCGGTAAGGCCGACATAAGCGCCCATGGTGGACTGATGGTCGATCTTGCGGTAGGAAATCGGCCCGACAATCGAATCGAAGGTGAGCCCTTCCATGGCCTCGACCATGGTTTCGGTATCCGTGGATCCGGCCTTTTTCAGCATGTGGTAGACCGTCATCATGGTATTGTAGCCGACAATCGACCCCGTGCGCGGATAGTCGTTGAATTTTTTCTGGTATGCTTCGACGAACTTGACGTGGACCGGGTCTTTGATATCATACCAGGGGTAGCCGGTGACCAGCCATCCCTCCGGCGCCTCGCCCTTAAGGGGGTCGAGGTATTCCGGCTCGCCGGTCAACAGACTGACGACATATACATTGTCGAAAAATCCTCGCAATTTACCCTCCCGCACGAATTTGGCCAAGTCGCCGCCGAAGGTTACGTTGTAGATGGCCTCGGGTTTGGCATCAGCCAGGGCCTGGATTTCGGCACCGGCGTTGATTTTGAAAAGTGCCGGCCACTGCTCGGCCACGAACTCGACATCCGGACGCTTGGCCTTCAACACCTTCTTAAACGATTTGACGGCGTCTTTGCCGTAGGCATAATTCGGTGCAATCGTGGCCCAGCGTTTGGCCGGATTCTTGGCAGCGCCTTCGGCCAGCATCGCCGCCTGCATGTAAGTTGAGGGCCGCAGCCGGAACGTGTAGCGATTGCCCTTGGCCCACACTACCGCATCCGATAAGGGTTCTGCGGCGACGAACAGCACTTTATTGCGTTTGGCAAAATCCGTCACGGCCAACCCCACATGGGAGAAAAACGTTCCCATTAACAGGGAGACTTTATCTTTACGAACGAGTTCTTCCGCCACTGTCACGGCCGTACCGGGTTTGCCGGCATCATCACGGGATATCACCTCGATTTTCTTGCCCAACACGCCCCCGGCATTGTTGATTTCTTCCAGGGCCAGCTGCCAGCCGTTGCGATAAGGAAAAGTAAAGTTGGTCAATTTGCTGTAGGTTTGAATTTCGCCGATTTTGATGGTATCGGCGGCGGGCGCACTCGAAACCATTCCAGCCAATAACATGGACACTGTCATCAAAGCCGCAAGAACTAGTCTGGTCGTTTTCATTTCTTCTTCTCCTTTCAGTGTGAGTGGTTATCGATTAGCGACCTGAATTTTAACCGCATACAGTACTTGATGTTATTCAAATCCAGGTTACGGCATTTGACTCGGAGCGCAGGCTGCTGAATAAAAATTCAGGTACTATCTACAAAGACCTATTTAGTTTTCAAAATTCAACCTTGCCCCTTGCCATTGCGGGATGACACAGCTGTCTGAAAGCAAGTTAGTCTGCATCTTGCGACAGTCGCCGTTCGCCGAATGCCGTATCTATAGCATAAGTTTGTAGTGGCGCGGTTTATCCCAGCCTGTGAACAGGCAAAATCTAATGTTAAACCAGATTCAATGGACCCGGCATCAACCTCCAGCTTCGTTTGCCGGTGTAATGTAAGGTTTAAGCCCATCCGTTATCGCAAACACATTTTGCAGCGCCAAAAATGCCCCGTGTATAACTTTCCGCTGCGCGAGCAGCGCTGTTTTTCGCCGGGCGCCTTCGATGGCATGTAAAACCTTCTCCGGCGACAATTCACCGACTTCTGCGGTTACCGACAAACCAGCCAGGTCCGTGTTGGGATCTATACTTTCAGCCGGCACTTGAACGATGCCGTCATCTTCCACAAAACAGGCATTGCCAATCGCCGTCGCGGCGGCGTCCGCCATGGAGGCATTGGCGGCCGCAACGGTCACCGCCGATGCAACCCCCCGGGTTAGACTCCGGCCGCCGACGCCGCTGGTCGTCACTCCCCAGGCCGGTTGGCTCCCATCCAGCCGAATCACGTGCGAAATCTGTTGGCTGTTTATCCGGGGCCGGATGCCGACATTGGCGGATTCACCTTTGACCAGTCTAACGGAAATGTCGCCGCCGTTTTCCACGATGACTCGGGTCGTACCGCGCTCAAAAAGCCAGTCAGCCACGGCATCCGCAATGGTGCCGGCCACCGCGGCCATGGGCGTCAAATCGTCATCGCCGATAGCCTTCACACTGGTAACCATGCGCCGGGCAAGTTCGTAATCGGGCAGTTCCTCTATTTGCGTGCATGGCCGGCTGAGGAGCAACCGGCATCGGGCTATCCGTTCCAGATACAAAATTGACTCTTTGCCTGCCTGGCGGGCTAGCTGCAGTTGCGGCCGTTCCCCGCGCCATGCCCGGATGACTAACCGCATGGGACCGCATTCAGCCAGCACCGATTCCGCATCAATCACACCGATGTAGTGTTCATATGTCATGGCTGTAACGCACCCGGATGACCATAAATTCGCCGCAATGCTCCCGACCATTTTAATCGCGGTTAAAAACCGCTCCCACAATAAATATCACCTATGTTGCCACTTCAGACTATATTAAGAATTCGTCGAATTTTCTCTCCGCACCAGGTGCTCTAGTCAGATATTGGCAGTAGCATTTATCCTGACACCTGAAACCTGACACCCGAAACCTAAGTCGCTAAAAGTTGAACTTATATATAACCTTGAACCCAGAACCCTGAACGCTGAACCTACTTGGGCTTTTTCGCCCTAAAGGGCTTCATCGCCTCAACATGCCCGCCCATCTTCTCGTAGTCCTCGAGTTCCATGGTGTATTCCAGGGGGCAGATCGTCGCCGGCGTCGGGGTCCAATAAAAGGAGCCTTCTTTGACCCGTTCAACATTCACCATGAAGGTAATGCCCCCGCCGGGCAGCACATATCCGGGGGCTCCCCCCACTGTCAACCGGGCCTTGGCTTCATGGACTGCCCGGGTCAGTTTAATGGGAAATTTGGTCACCCCGGCCCGGGCGCTGCCGCCGGCGCCGGCCGTGTAAATGGCCGATACCCGGGAGGGTTCGCAGCTGTTGGAGATGGCTTCCATTGCCGCCCGGGCTTTTTCAGTCAAAGGAATTTCCTTGGGCCGGCCGCTTTCATCCAATTCAAACATGGATCCGTTTTGCCCGGTAGTTTCCGTTATCAGGATGGTCATCCCGGGCCAGGCGATGTCTGTATCGACGGCACCGATGATATCGACAGGGTTGGTGACGGAAGTTCCGCCCCAGCCGCTGCCATGGTCACCAAAATAGCGTCCCGGTGTACTCTCGCTGAACTTCAGCCGTACGCCGGTGGATTTGGCCCCGGCATATTGGCCGGCCACGTGCCGGCTCATCTGGCCCGTGATGTGGGAATCCAGGATAATAACCTCATCCGCCGCCTCCACCAGCAGGGGCGCAAACAAGCCCATGGTTGCGCTGCCGCAACCGACCCGCATTTTATGGGCTTCCTCGCTGTCGACAATCGGCGCGCGTCCGACCTGAATTGTCAAACGCGGGCCATTTTCGATTTTCAATTTGACCGCCTTGCGATTGGCGATATCGGTGATGGTCCGGGCCACCGCAAAACCGTCTTTCCCGGTCAACCGGTTAACGCCGCCGATGTGCAGCATTTTCGACCCGTATTGTTCCGTTTCAACCATACCGACTTCTCGTTTGCCGGCAAAGATTCGGTCCCCTTCCCGGCCGATGGGGATATCTGTATCGACTTTGACGATTATGGAGCTGTAGCTCAGGGGGACCTCGGTCACCACGGTCACGACATCGATTCCCCGGCGGTTTTCACTTAAAATCCGGGGGGCGGGCTTGCAGTCCGGGTAGGTCGTTCCAGATCCGATGGCGGTGACCACTGGTTTGCGAATGACTTCTTTGGGATCGGGTCCGACATCCGGGGCCACATCGTCAAAACCATGCAAAGGCGTCAGCCGAACCAGTTTGCCGTCTTCATTGCGGTAGCGATGGCAGGCGCCGATCTGCCCTGAATTGATCCAGCACTTGATGGGACAGGCATCGCATTCGATGGCATCCGGCGGCATCGTGTCATCGGCCGCAATCGCCTCAACTTCACACACGCGCTGGCAGACCCCGCAGCGCGTGCACCAATGATCATCGATGACGGCTTTTTTCTTCTTCAGTTTCACCGCCTCCACCGGACAATCCCGCACGCAAAACCCGCAGCCAACACACTTATCAGAATCAACTTCCATTTTTCAAATCTCGGTCTGAAAATAGATTAATGAGCGCTGCGCTTAAGGAGCGTTTCACTCGATGAGCGCTGCGCTCGAGGCAAAAAAATGAATTTATCTATCCGATTTTTATAAACAAGAATCTTTTTTCAGTAATCTGTCTTCTTAAATCAGAACCCCACAAAATATGACCAATAACCAGTAACGAATAACCAATAACAGCGCCGCTCTTCTGTCCTCCGTCATCTGTCATCTGCCTTCTGTCATCTGTCCTCTGACATCTGACCTCTGTCATCTGACCTCTGGCGCTCTCACCGGCGGCGGCGTGTTGCGGCTTTTGGCCACCACGATTTCGCCGTCCACCAGCACCATGGACACTGCCGGCACATCGCCGGCTGCGATGGCGGACAGGGTATCTTCTCCGACCGAACCCATCGGGGCATCCATGATGACTAGGTCTGCTTCCAGGCCTTGCGCGATGATGCCCCGCGGGAGTTTGTGAACCCGCGCCGTATTGCCGGTGGCCATGCACAGCGCTTCTTCCGGTTTTATGGCGGACAGGCTGGCCAGGTGCGCGACAACCCGCAAAACGCCCAGAGGAATGACGCCGGTGCCGGACGGCGCGTCGTTGCCGATGATGATACGCGCCAGGGCGTTGTGCTCAACGCACAGATCGGCTGCTTCCACCATTATTTTGGGGTTGCCGCAGTGTACCATTTCCAGGGTAAAATCCGTTTCAGTCACCAGGCGTTTGACTTCATCCAGGGCGACGGCAGTCGGACCGCCGTTAATATGTGACACGATATCGGGGGCGGTCTGGATAACCATTTCAGCCGTGACCGTGCTGCTGCCCGGGATGGATGTGCCGCCGGTGTGCATCATAACCGTCATGTTGCACGCTTTGGCCCATTGGACCATGGATGCGGCATCCTCCGGATTTTTGACAGCGCCCAAGCCGACTTCGCCGACAGTGCGTACTCCCTCCCGGGCCATTTCTTCAAAGTCAGCTTGGGTCAATCCTTTTTCCAGGATCACCGCCCCCCCCACGACTTTCCCGCCGCCCGGTCGAAAATTGGCGAAAGATTTGGCGGCCACGATGGCCAGGGCCTTGGCGCCGGCTGGATCTTTCGGTCGGCCCGCCAGATGAACTTCGCCGGCTGAAATAAATGTCGTCACACCACCGTGCACTTCGCTTTCCAAAAATCCGGTCTGCTTTTGCCGGGGGGTGTAGTCTCCCAGAACCACGTGACAGTGCGAATCGAATAACCCGGGGGCAACAGTCGTCCCCGCACAGTCGATAGTCACATCGGCGGCCGATACGTTCAGCTCGGATTCAAGGCCAAATTTCTCTATCTTGCCATCCTCCACGAATATGGCATCACCGTCTATAAGCGGCGCCTTGATATCCCCACTAACGATCGTACCAATATTTTTCAGAAGCAAGCTAGACATTTTTTAACCTCCTTGTTCGCTAAATTAGGTCAATATTTTAAAATAGTTATTATAAAGATTAGGTGTCAGATTACCGACTTCAGCGGTTAAAAAATATCAATTATCAAATAACAAAATCCAAATAAATCTCAATCACCGAAATTCCAAATTCCTAACTTGCTTAGTCAATAGATCTGGAATTATAGCGGGTGTCACCATTGGTCAACGATCGATGTTCTTTGATCTGATATATGCCTTCGATCCCTGACGCCAATAATATTGACGGAGCGAAGCGACAACCACCATTATTCATTATTCAATAGTCATTAGTCATTCTTTTTAGGGATCATTCATTAGTCATTATTCATTAGTCATTTTATCAAAGTGTCCAGCCTGTATACTGGCTTCCAATACCCGTTCCAGGTTGGCCGGCAAGTCATATATTCTTTGCCCCAGGGCATCCGCCAGGGCATTCAATATGGCCGGCGCCGTCGGGATCAGGGCCGGCTCCCCCACGCCTTTCGCGCCGAACGGACCGCTGGGCTCTGCCGATTCTACGATGATGGGAACGATCTCGGGGACATCGGCAACTGTCGGAATATGGTAGTCTTTCATGGACAGGGTTTGTCCCGGAGCAAATTCTTCCATCAACGCAAATCCCACTCCCATGGCCACGCCGCCGCAAATCTGACCTTTTACGTTTTCCGGGTGGATGGCTTTCCCGACATCATGGGCGGCGAAGATTTTTTCAACGCTCACCTCCCCGGTCAGGGTGTCCACGGTCAGCAGGACCAGCTGGCTGGCATAGGCATAGGTTGCATAGGGAACGCCCTGTCCGGTTTCAGGATCCAGCGGCACGGTTTCCGGGTCGAAGTAGCCCTGCCATTTCAACGGAACGCCCTTCCGGTTGGCACGCCCGGCCAGGAAAGAGAATTCGACCGTGTTGTCCGGATTGCCGGCTTCCTTGACAAAGCCCCCCTCGAGCATCAGGTCGGACTTAGCAACCTTCAACTTATTGACCGCTTCGCTAAGAAGCACATCGGCCAGCTTTTCGGCGGCTTCTTTGACGGCATTACCGGAAATGTATGTCTGGCGGCTGGCGGAGGTGGCGCCGGCATTGGTCGTGCAGCGGGTATCGGCCACAAACAGCCGGATTTCCCGGGGCTGCACTCCCAGGATCTCCGATGCTATCTGCGCCAGCACCGTAGTCGATCCCTGCCCGATATCGGCACAACCGGTGTAAAGGGTAATGTTGCCGCCCAGATCGATTTTGATTTTGGCAGTGGAGGGGTTCTGCACCCCGGTATTGCCGATGCCGTACCACATGCTGCCCAGGCCAATACCCCTTTTTTGCCAGGGTTTGGCATCGGCTTTAAGCCAATTCGCCTTGGCCCATTCGTAGTGAGGTGTCAACGCTTCGAGGGTTTCCGCGATACCCACGCTGTGAATCAGCTTCTGACCAGTGGCGGTTTCCGATCCGTTTCGGAATACATTCTTTAATCTGAATTCAAGGGGGTCTATTTCAAGCTTTTCGGCCAGCAAATTCATCTGGGACTCGTGGGCTACGGCGATTTGGGGCGTACCGAATCCGCGCATCGCACCACAAAAAGGAGTGTTGGTATAAACGCAGCGGCTTTCGATATCGACATTCTCGACCTCATAAGGGCCGGTCGCATGCATGGCGATCCGCGATGCCACCGCAATTCCATAGGAGCCATAAGCCCCGGTATCCGCGGTAATTCGGGCTTGCAAGGCGGTAAGTCTTCCGTTTTCGTCGGCCGCCGTTTTCAGGATCATCTCTATGGGATGCCGTTTGGCGGTTGCGAGGAAGGATTCTTCCCGGGAATAAACCATTTTGACCGGTCTTTGCAGGTGCAACATTGCCAGCCCAATAAATCCCTGGACATTTATATCCAGCTTGGAGCCGAACCCGCCCCCCGTCGCGGCCTGTACTATCCGCACCCGATCATCTTCCAACCCCAGCAGACCGGTGACTTCCTTGTGGTCATAGTGCGGATTTTGGGTCGAAGCGAAGATCACCAGCGTGCCGTCCTCATCCACATACCCGGCACCCGCGTCGGGTTCGAGGTAGCAGTGTTCGATCCGGGTCGTGCGATACGTTTTCTCGACAGACACGGCACAGTTCTTAAAAGCCTGGTGGACATCACCTTTTTTGACTTTACGCGCAAACAGCAGATTGCCTTTGTCGTGAATTTTGGGCGCCTCGGCTTTGAGGGCATCTTCGGGGGTGAATACCGCCGGCAGATCTTCATAGGTAACTTCAATGCAATCCAGCGCTTTTTGCGCCGCGCTTTCGCTAACGGCCGCCACCAGAGCGATGGGTTCACCGATGGCACGCACTTTACCGACGGCCAGCAGGGGTTGATCCTTGTTAATGATGCCGATCAAATTCTTGCCGGGAATATCCGCTTCCGTGAAAACCCTGACAACGCCCTCGATCTCAAGTGCCTGGCCGAAATTGATGTCGACAATCCTGGCATGGGCTTTGTTGCTTCGCAGCAATTTGAGCACCAATGCATCATCGAAGTCGAGATCCGCACTGAAGATCGGTTCGCCGCGCAGCCGCTCGTTCACTCCGATTTTCGGAATGCTTTGCCCGATGGTTGAGTATTCAGATTTCATTTGGTGTCACGAAATTAATTGTGTTAGTAAAAATTTTACGTAATGTTCGACAAAATGAACTAAAATGAACTAAAATTTTAAAAATGACTAAACTTGAGGAGTCGCTTCGCTCCATCTTTTATAAATAGATAGAATTCCTTAATTTTAGTCATTTTAAATTTTAGGCAATTTTAGATCATTTATTTCATGCTCACCTCGTCAGGGGATACATCATCCGCATGAACAGCCCCTGAATCGCCGGTTCCTTGTAAATGGCCGAAGGCCTGCGGCCGGTGATTTCCAGCATCCCCGCAGCCAAAGTCTGCCCGGCCTGCCGCAACATGGCTTCATCCGGAATTTTTCCGAATAGGTAATTTTCGATATCCCGGAATCGATGAGGCGTCGGGGTACAGGATCCCAGTGCAAACCGTATAAACGATATCGACCGGTCTATTTCCCGGCCGACCATGATGGCCATGCTCATTCTGGCGATTGCCAGTTCCTTGCGGCGGCCGATTTTTTGAAAATCCACAAAATTGACTGCCTCGGGTTTGGGTTTGAGAATAAAATGCGTAATCAGCTCATTCGGGCGCAGCGAACAATGATAGGGTCCGCTGGCCATCTCTTCGATCGATACGTCGCGCTGCCCGGCGGGGCTCACCACCGCCGCCGCGGCATCATGAATCAGCAGCGGCGGAATGGTATCACCGCAGGGCGAGCAGTGGGCAACGTTTCCGCCAATGGTGGCAATGTTGCGTACTTGCCGGCTGGCGAATTTGTCGGCGGCTATCCCCAGCGCAGGTGCATGTCGCCGGACAATTTCGGATTTACCGATTTCGGTGATCGTCACTGCAGCCCCGATGGTTAATATCCCGTCATCGATCTCGATTCGTCGCAATTCGGCCAAACGGCCCACATCCAGCAAATAGCGGGGACTCAAATCACCGGCACGCATGTCGACCATGACGTCGGTGCCCCCGGCCAAAATTGTCGTGTCCGGTGCATATTCGCTTAAAAAGGCCAAGGCCTCCTGCAGGTTTTGCGGCCTATTGTAGTCAGCATTGAACATAGTTCTATGTCTCGCACAATCTACAACTTGCAGATAATCGTCTATTTTTTGTTTTAAATCACTGTGCAACACGTGGAATAATGGAATAGTGGAGTGGTGGAATAATGGGTTTTCAAAGGGTTGCACCCATTTAATCCTTTAGCGTTCCGACTTCCGCGGATCTTACACCCAATATTGCAGTATTCCAAAACCCAGTTTTCCAATATTCCACCATTCCAATTACACGAGATTAGACCGTTCCGGACAAACCCCGCATTAATTATGGATCCTCACATTTTTTTGTTGGATACCCGCCGACAGCGCTTTCGATCCCGGCCACAATACTTTGATACCCGGTACAGCGGCACAGATTTCCGGCGACGGCTTTAACAATTTCGGCCCGGCTGGGATTTGGTTTTTCCTCCAATAAAGCATGGGTGCTCATCAATACGCCGGGTGTGCAAAAACCGCACTGCACGGCATGTTGTTCGGCAAAAGATTGCTGAATCGGATGCAAGTCGTCCTGCCCGCTCAATCCTTCGACGCTCAGTACGGTGCGCCCGTCCAGTTGGGCCGCAAACATCAGGCAGGCATTCACGGCCTGACCGTCGACAACGATGGTGCAGGCGCCGCATTCCCCGATCCCACAGCCTTCCTTGGTGCCCTTGAGACCGAGATTGTCCCGCAGCAATTCGAGGGCCGAAATCCCGGGATCGATATCCAGTGCTTTTTCTTCACCATTGAGGGTAAAACGAAGATGATAGCTATTATTTTTCATAATGTTATTTAATAATAAAGCAAAAGCATTCAACGTCGAACATCGTACATCCAACATCGAACATCCAATGAGGATTCGCTTTGCTAAGTCTTTTTTAATAGACAGTATGCATTATTAAAAATTCGATGTTGGACGTTCGATGTTCGAAGTTCATTAGTTTCTCAACTGATATAACTGGACGTTCCGCGACCGCCGTCTGGACTGCCACCTGACACCCATCGATCGGACCCGATCGCCTGCCAACGCCCCTTCAAGCGAAGCGCTCTTCAAATCCCGCTGGAAGCGGGATGCTCATCAAGCGAAGCGTTCTTCAAACAACGTGCTCATCAAGCGAAGCGCTCCTCAAACAACGTGCTCCTCAAGCGAAGCGCTCCTCAAACAACGTGCTCTTCAAGCGAAGCGCTCCTCAAGCGAAGCGCTCCTCAAGCGAAGCACTCCTCAAGCGAAGCGCTCCTCAAGCGAAGCACTCCTCAAGCGAAGCGCTCCGGCAGCCGGCTGCCGGCTGCCGGCTGCCGCTACCGCAATCCATCTTCACCCTTGACCTCCGCCACCTGCAATCCGCCCACCCTGGCCGCCGGCCGGCCGGAGTCGGTCACGGCCACGATCAAAACCAGTTCATCGCTGCGCGGGGCATCCGGCACCCGGACTTCCATCGCGTCAAAATGCGACCGCACAAAGGCCGCGTCTTTATAGCCCAGGGGCACGTCAATGGCCGCGCCAGGATAACCGGCCTTTTTAGCGGACGGTATCAGGGCTTTGCCGCCGCCCACATTGGCCCGCATGGGTTTGCCCAAAGCCGGGTGCATGATGGCCGCACAATGCTCCAACTCGCCGTTGGTGCCGACCACCGCGCCTTTGCCGTAGCTGTGAACCTCACCGGGATCGATGCCCAGCGCCGCGACCGCTTTTTGGGTCAACAATTCACCCAGTTCCTCACTCCACTGGATCAGCAGGCTGAGGTCCTCCTGGTACCGGCCGGCAAATGGATTGGTAAACACGGCCGCGGCCGCGGCCCTGCGGGTCGGAGTCTCCAGCCGCACCGCTCCATCGGCATGGGTCTCTTCGACTACCGTATAAATTTTGCGCACCTGAGGTTTGTCGTCGCTCATTGTTGCCTCCCGTCAAGAGTATAGAATATTGTTGATTGAAGATTGAAGATTGAAGATTTATGGTATTCTATCCATTTTATTTTTACTGGCCACCCACACCCGCTGCTCGCTCGACAGACGCAGACAATCGCAGAAATTTCTCTCCCGCAATCCTTAGCCCTGCGGTTCTGCCTCGAGCAGAGTTGCAAGGGGCAGCTCGATCAAAATAAACATGAATTGCCCGTGTCTTGTCTGCGTGGGTCTGTGGCTAAGTTCTTGTTCGTGCACTGTTAATGTTTCATAGCCACATCGCAACAATAGTTAGCTCTTTAATTATGAAGATTCAAAACTGAAATCGATGGAGCGCAGCGACCTCCTCAAATATTCAATTTTCAATCATCAATCTTCAATCCAATCCGGCTACGCCGGATCAGGCCCATCTCTCAGTAATCGTTTTTTGATCCAGAAACAGCCTGATGGAATCGATTCTGGATTTGGCAATCCCCAAGGCCGATTCATTTTTGGAACCAAGCGGGAAAAATGCAAACGGCTGGGGCACCGGTACATTGATGCCGATGTTGCCGACGTCCGCTTCCATCTTGAATTTGCGGGCAACGTAACCGTCGCGGGTAAAGATACAGGCGGAATGGCCATAGGCATCTTTGTTGTTGATCCAATCAAGGGCCTCATCCAAATCCCCCACCCGCATCAGGTTCACCACCGGTCCGAACGCTTCCTCCCGAGCAACATGCATATCCGGGGTGACGTTATCTAACACGGTAGGAGCCAGAAAAAAACCGTTTTCACCGCCGGGAACCGCGGCCTGGCGTCCATCGAGAACCATTGCAGCCCCTTCAGCGAGCCCCTTTTCGATAAATTCCACCACCTTCTGCCGGCCCCGTTCGGACACCATGGGACCCAGTTCGGTGGCCTCATCCAGTCCATAGCCCAATTTCATATTGGCCGATGCTGCGATCAACTTATCCTTAACGGCCTCATAGGCCGGGCCGGCAAATAGAAGATTGTCGGTTCCCAAGCAGCGCTGTCCACCCATGCCGTAACACCCTCGCAGAAGTCCGCTGACCACCGCATCTACATCACAGTCCGGCATAACGACGACATGGTTTTTGCCGTTGCCGTTGATCGACGCCTCTTTACCCAGCTTTCCGGCCTGGGCAAAAAGCTCTTTTCCCACCGCCGTGGAACCGATAAAGCCAACTCCCTTGACCAAAGGATGGGACAAGATTTTCTGATTGACGTTGCTGCCGCCGTAGACAAGATTGACCAGGCCGGGTGGAAACCCGTCGACTTCTTCGGTCACCTTAAAGATGGCATCCAGGCACACCGGATCATTTTTGCTGGGGCTGACCACCACCGGACATCCGCAGGCGATCGCATAGGGCACGTAAGACGACCAGGCGTGCATGGGGATATTGTTGGGGGTGATAATTAAAAATACCCCCCTGGGCTCCCAGTATAGAGCCTGATCCAAACCTTTGGCCAGATCCGTGACACATTCACCCTTGGTCAACAGCAGCAGCGCGGAGCAGGCCGATTCGATATTTTCGATGCAGCGGCGCAGGGTTCCCCGGGCTTCGCCGATGGTGCGGCCGTGATCCTGCACCAAAACCCGACACAGCATGTCGAAGTGTTCCTCGAATTTACCGCGCAAATCAAATAAATACCGCGCTTTGTCTCTCATAGACACGTCACGCCAACTGCTCAGAGCAGCCTGGGCCGCTTGGACAGCCTGTTCGATCTCGCTGTCGGTGGCCGAAGGAAATTCGGCAATAACCTCCCCGGTGGCAGGATTGACATTTTCATAGATGACATCGGATTCCGATTCCATCCATCGCCCGTTGATGTATAGTTTAAGTTTCCCATAATGCTTTTGAACTTCGGGTAATAACGCCATTTTCGTCTCCTTTATAGAATATTAGATTTTTTTTAGATCAATAACCCCAATAAGGCAATTGAATTTTATAACTTTCCGATTGATTCATTCTCGGACTATTGGAGTGTCGGAGTAAGGGTATATTAATTCTCTTGTGAAACTACATTTTATTTATCTCTCGCAGAGGCGCAAAGCTCGCAAAGGAAAGGATTTAAAATATTAATAATCTTGGCGCCTTGGCGTCTCTGCGAGAAAATTATCAGTTTTTTTTGTGATCAGACCGGCTGTCCTTTAGCCGGAGGCCGTGCTCTTATGAAACTACGCCATATTCAGAACCATTCAGATATAAGTTAAAGGTTTGTGGGAGTGGCGTCCGGCCACGATTACCCATCCGGGTAATCGCGGTTGAAAACCGCTCCCACCATCTATGAACCCACGATTTGCGGATTGAGTTTCTTTTCTTAGATCAGACTGGCCGTTTTTTGGCCAGCGGCGGCCGCTCTTATGTAAACCCGGATTCACGCAGTTAGCGACTAGGACTCCTTTCTTGCCTGCCTATATTTCTCGGTAGCCGAGCGGTCAACTAAATATCCGCCGGTGTCGGTCCGCGATATGATGACAGCATACTCACGCTTGGCTGCCACAAGGCTGACACACCCGTCTTTGACGTCTTCCAGCACGCGGTCGGGATCACGGTTCAGCGGATTTCCAATTCCGCCTCCACCCGCCGGTATGTAGGCGACCCTTGCGTCGGCTTTCAATCCAACGGGTGAACTCTTGGATACCAGCAACGTTTCCTTATTTTGATCATCGATCAGCACATGTCTGGCTTTGGCACCGGGTTTCCCGCTGCATAATCCATAGGGTGCCGTCTGCGTTCTCCCGCCGACAACAATAATGTCCGTCGGCGTGGTAAACCGATACACCCGACGGGTCGAACATCCCCCCCGATACTCGCCGGGACCACCGGTATCCGGCACGATTTCGTAAGCCTCGAATTGGACGGGCAGCTCGGATTCGATCCTTTCAATCCTCTGGTTGCCGGTATTTCCGAGACCGTTGCGGATTCCATTGAACCCGTCTGCCCCAAAATAAGCGCCGCTGCCGCCGCCGTGAAACTCGAGGTTGATGAATTTACGGTCGCCGTCAAATCCCTGGTAGTAAAGCCCGTTCGAAGATCCGTCTCCGGCGGCAATCAAATTAATCGGCGAAGCTTGCGCCAACGCCCTGCAGACCACTTCAAAGCACCGGGTGCCCGTGTCCATGTAGGCGGACACCGGACCCGGAAAATCAGGATTGATCAACGTACCCCGCGGGACATTGACTTGAATCGGGCGATAGGTGCCGTCGTTGCCGGGCTCACCGGGATCCAGCATAATTTTCACCGCATTGTTGACGCCGGTGGCGGCCACCGCGGCAGTACAGTTGATGCCGGCCTTTACCTGCGGTGAAGTTCCGGTGAAATCTGCGAAGATGCGGCTGCCCTCGATCATAACGCTGCATTTGATCTTCAAAGGCTTGCGCTGCCGGTCCCCGATTGGAACGGGATCGACATAATCTTCAGCCTCATAAATCCCATCCGGCAGTTGATTGATTTTACTCCGCATCATTTTTTCGCTATTGTCGAGGATCCGTTTGATGCAGGCCCGCACGGTTGATGCGTCATATTTTTGAAGCAACTCCTGAAATCGCTTTTCCCCCCGCTTGACCCCGGCGATGCCGGCTTCCAGATTGCCGATCATTTCTTCGGGACTGCGGATATTGGCTTTGATGATGTTGATCAAATCATCGTTTCTGCGTCCGGCCTTATAAATTTTCGTGGGTGGAATCCGCAAGCCTTCTTCTATGATTTCAGTGGCCGAAAAATCGCAGCTGGAAAACACACCGCCGCCAATGTCCGGCAAATGACCCTTCACACAGCTATAGGCCAAAATCCTGTCCTCTGAAAAAACCGGCTGCGCCAGTACCAGGTCATTTAAGTGGTTGTTGGCCAGATAGGGGTCGTTTTGAATAAGGATATCACCGGGCTCAAGGTTGGCCGGTCCCCCGATCGCTTTGATGGCCTCGATTACAGGCGGTCCCATGGTGCCCAGGTGAAACGGTATCGAGCGCTTGGCCTGGGCCACAATGGCGAAATTCTCCGACATCAATGCATTGGAGAGATCGCCGGCCTCCTGCCAGAGAATAGAGTAGGCCGATCTCATCGTGACCAGCTCCATCTCATCGACAATATTCAGCAGCCTGTTTTTTATAATTTCAACTGTCTGCGGCAATGGCTGCAATTAAAATGCCCCCCCTTGAGATTGAAAACTGTCGATTGATTATTGAATATTTAAGGTCCACCTTCGGTGGATCGATATTACAAAAACTCTATCAATAAAATGACAGAGCGAAGCGACTTCCACAAATCTTCAATATTCATTTTTCATTATTCATTTGCCGAGATTCGGTCTTCTGTATCAGCAAGTTCTCATAACCATCGACCTCGGCACCGTGTCCGGGGGGAATCCAAATCGTGGTATCTTTAGCTTCAACAATCGCCGGGCCGATCAAATAGGCCCCTGTAGCTAATTTGTCTCGGTCATAGACCGCCACGTTTTGATTGAAAACAAACGTTTTTCGCTTTCCCTTTCTGGCCTGATCAGACCGGGACCGGTTTCGTTCGCCATTAGGGTGGGCCTTCATGGCCGGACGCGTCACTTGGCCGATGGCGGTGAGTCTGGCATTAATAATCTTTATTCTGTCCGTCTCTTCCGCAAAACCGTAGAGCTTCCGGTGCTTTTCAGTAAACGCCTTGCCGGCCCTTTTAAGCGCGTCAGTATCGAAGATGCCGTTTCCCAGAGGGACGTTCAGGACATAGGATTGTTTCCAGTATCGCATATCCAGCGAGCGGTATAGACTCTGTTTGTGAATATTTTTGCCCCGCTTAAGGTCGGCCTGGGCCTGCTGTTCCATTGTTTGGAAGCCGGCCTCAAGCTCATCAAACGGTTCATCCTGATAATCCCGATACACGCTTTGAATATAGTTGTGCTTGAAGTCACTCAACAGCATACCCAAGGCCGAGAAGACCCCGGGATATCTGGGAACAATTACTTCTTTGATCCCTAATTCTTCTGCTATGTTAGCGGCTTCCAAAGGCCCTGCCGCGCCGAAGACAACCAGTGCAAAATCAACCGGATCCAGACCCCGTTCCACCGAAACCAGGCGAATGGCGCCGGCAAGTTTTGAGTCGACGATGGACCGGACTGCCAGGGCGGCTTCTTCGACTTTCATTTTCAGCGGCTCAGCGATCTTTTTTTTCATTGCCGCCCGGGCATGTTGCGGTGAAAGGCGAAACCTGGCAAATGAGTCCGGATTGAGCAAACCCAGTATTAAGTTCGCGTCCGTGACGGTCGGCTCCGAGCCGCCTTTTCCGTAGCAGGCCGGTCCCGGATCGGCGCCGGCACTTTCAGGACCCACCGACAAATCACCCACCGCATTGACCCGGGCGATGCTTCCACCCCCGGCGCCGATGGTGACAATGTGGACATAGGGACCCGTAATAGGCATACCGCCCACCTGTCTTTCGGCAACTTCCTGGGCCTCGCCATCGATGATAATCGAGGTGTCGCAGCTGGTGCCGCCCAGGTCCAGCGTCAGGACATTTTTACGCCCGATGAGTTCTGCGATATGAGCGGCGGCCAGGACACCGCCGACAGGACCTGAAAGCAGCAGGGTTGACGGACTTTCGGCGGCGGTTTGAAGATCGGCCAGACCGCCGTCGCCTCGCATCATGCACAACGGGCAGCTGATATCCAGGTCCCTGACAGCCCTGTCAAATTCAGGCACATAGCGCCCGATGATCGGTTTGATATAACTCTCCGCCACGGTCGTGCAAGTGCGCTTATATTCTCCCATCTCCGGTGAAATCCGGCTCGAAAGGGTGGTGGCTATGTGGGGAAAATTCTGCTTTATAAGATCTCTGATTTTTATTTCATGGATGGAATTCACGTAGGAAAAAAGGGTACAGATGCTGATCGACTCTATTCCTTCGCTAACCAGCCAGGATATCTTTTTCAGCAAATCCGCCTCATCCAGCGGGAGTAGCACCCGCCCCTTGTGGTCGATTCTTTCTATGGCGCCGATGCGATATCTGCGAGGCACAAATGCGGCTTCCTTGGGCTTAAAGGGATTGTACAGCAGCTCCCGGGGTCGATAAAGCTCTCCGATTTCCAATATGTCGATGAACCCTTCGGTTGTAATCAGCGCGGTTTTGGCACCCTTTCTTTCGATCAGGGCGTTAAGGGCAGCCGTCGTACCGTGCACCAGCAGTTCTACGTCATGGCCCTGCAAACCCCGTGAAACCATAATCTCGCTTAATCCTTCCGAAATTGCGACGAGAAGATTTTGCGGGGTTGACGTCACCTTGGTTGCAAACATTTCCATATTCAGCAGATCGATCACCATGAGATCGGTAAAGGTTCCCCCGATATCAATTCCGATGCGAACATGGTTTGCTTTCCGGGACACTATCTCTCCTCATATTATGTGCTTAGCGGCGTTTTTCCGAAAACATGTTGTAAGAAAGTGAAGGTTTCAGGTGTCAGGTGTCAGGTGTCAGAATTTCGCACCTCTTTTCGCTGACACCCGAAACCTGACACCTGAAATCAATGAAGTTCGCTATTGCTGCCCGCAGGGGCCATTTTTTCCGAATTTCGTCTCGGACAAAACCTAGTATCTAATTATTGAAATCAAATCATGATTGCACAGGATATATGAAGACAGATGATAATTAAAATAGACAGAATACCTTAAATATTCAATCGTCAATCTTCAATCGTCATTTCCGGCTTTGCCGGAGCGTTGGTTTCACGGAACGCGTCTATGGCTTTTAAAACGTGTTCCTTCATTAACTGGCAGGCCCGATGGTTGTCGCGGCCTTTGATGGCATCCAGAATCTGCCGGTGATAACGAACCGATGCAGCCAAGTGTTTTTTATTTTGCAACGATCGGTAACTGAATCGGCTGACTTGGTTGTGGATGCTGGCGGCAATTTTCTTTAACCGAAGGTGACCTGAAATCACCATGATTCGATTGTGGAAATCGCGGTGGTGCTCCTGATATCCCAGCAGATCGACAGGTTGGGTTTGAACACAACTTTCCATCCGCCGCACCACCGTTTCAAGCTCCTGAATCTGAATTTCGGAAATCGAGCTCATGGCCAGTTCCAGTGCCAGTTCGTATAAAGCGGCTTTCAGCGTATAGGCCTCCCAGACATCTTTTTCGGTCATCTCGGTGACGAACACCCCGCGGCGGGGTTTTCGGATCACCAGCCCTTCCCCCTCCAGCATTTTGAAGGCTTCGCGCACCGGTGGCCGGCTGATGTCCAGACGCGTCGCGATTTCCTCTTCTTTGAGCTGCTGGCCGGGCTGGTATTCTCCCTTGATAATCCACACCTGGATATGCCCCTTGGCCAGATCAGCTATCGATTCGATCTGCATAATTCTCCAACATGCACGACGTAATTACAATTAAAGACTTCACACAAGCAACGCCTCTGAGTGCCGGCGTCCAGTCTGATCGGAAAAGAAACTTCAAAAAGCAAATTTTAGATTTTGGAATGCGGATTTTGGATTTAAGGTATTCTGTCCATTTTAAAACGACTGAGCGACGTGTCGAGTCGTAGCCGAAGGCGAAGGCTGAAGCGATTCCACCATTCGTCATTAGTCATTCGACATTCGTCATTTTATGTAGTTTCACACGAGGATTTAGCACCACGGTTCTTTGACACCCGAAACCCGACACCCGAAACCCGACACCCGACACCCGAAACCCGAAATCCGAAACCCGACACCCGAAACCTGAAACCTTTGCTACTTCAAATCAGTATCCGCCCTCCCCACAATCGAGTCCAATTCCCGCACGGTATTCTCCGGCAGAGCCACGGGCTCCGCCTTTGCCAGAATATCCCGACAATATTCTTGGACCCGTGCATTCAGATCGATTTCCCCTTTGGCATGCCAGGCATCACGGGTCATCCGGATAAAATTCAGCGGCATCAGCCCATCCCGACAGTGCCGGAAAGTATGCTCATCGGAAAGAAATTGACTACCCGGTTCGGCATTCAACAACTGCTGCCAGGCCATGGTTTCATCATCGAATTCCATTATTGAAACCATGCGTTTAACCATGCCCAGCACTTCATTGTCGATAGCCAGTTGAACCGGGCTGATCGTCGTGGCCACCTCCAGTTGACCGGCTGCGCCAAGGATGTCGGCACCCGACAGGGCAATCGTCATGCAGCGCAGGGCGCCTTCGCTGTTACACTGACCATCCAAAACCGGCGAATCCGAGCCGATGCCGTAAGTATGGGTCGGCAGCCCGAAGGCGGTTCTGATAAATTGGATGGCCAGAGCAGCGCCCTGCATGGACTCCACGCTGGACTGCAGGCTGCGGCCGCTCATCATATCCGTCGAAAAAATCAAAGGGGTTGCAATGACGGGCGTACCCGGTTGAGCGGTCTGGGCCGTGGCCACCATGGCCAATATTTCAGCCGTGGCCAACAGGACGACTCCCGGCATCGTCACCGGAGCGGTGGCGCCGGCCCCCGGCAGGCTGCAGGCATGCAGCGGGATCCCGCAACGGGCACATTGCAGGATGATTTCCAGATCCATGGCCTTGAAGTCCAGCGGGGTCAGCGAACAGGTAATGAAACTTACCAGCGGATCGGCTTTGAGTGCAGCGGCGCTGCCCGCGGCAGCCTGGGCCAACTCGATCAAATAAGCAACGCTCTCCTGGGTGTAAGGTTGAACCCAGATGTGCTTTTCGATATTTTTGAGCATCAGGCTCAGCGCATGCACATCCAGCGTTGCCGCCGGCACATCACTGGGAACCGGAAAAGCACAGAAATCGATGTGCGCCAGGCGGTCGGCCAGCCGGGCCCAGGTGGCGACGTCGGCCGTCGTCACCGGCCGGTGCCGGCCGGATTCAAGCTCGATCCAGGACTGCCCTCCCGTATTGGTTCGAGTGCAAAAGGTGCCGTCCGGACAGGGAATCTCCAATTTATTCTCATCGGTTCTGCCCGCCAGCGTCACGGTTTTGGGCACCCGTTGCAGCTGCGCTTCCAGGAAAGCCCCGGGAAATCGGACGATATTCGTGTCTGCATCCACTTTGGCCCCGGCCTTACCCAGCAATTGGAGCACCTCCGGATGTTCCATCCTGACTCCGCGCTGGTCAAGCAGTTCAAATACTCTGGTTTTCATCAATTCGAATTGATCCTGGTTAAAGAATGTGACCCGGGAACTTATGTTCATGATCCATACCCCCATATATTGATCGAAGATTTAGGGTTATAGCGATTGTCAAAATAGAATTCCGGTATCCACTGCTTATATCACATAGAAAATTTTGGATTTTGGATTTTGGATTGCCGGAATCGCTTCGCTCTATCCCATAATGAAACAGACAGGATACCTTAAATCCAAAATCCGCAATCCAAAATCTAAAATCTTCTAGCCTCCTAAAAGACCTGGCAGCCAGAGGGCAAGCTGCGGAAAAAACATCAGCAGCAATATGTTCAAATAAATCGGTATCAGAAACGGCAAAGCCCCCCGGGCGATGGTTTCCATGGGATGCCAGGGCACCACCCCATGCAGCACTGCCAGGCTCAGCCCGAACGGCGGCGTCATCGAGGCTTGTCCCCCGGCCATCACGTACACCACGCCCCACCAGATCAGATTGATGTCGAGACTGTTGATGATGGGCATGACAAACGGGAATGTTAGAAACAGCATCGACCAGGAGTCGAAGAACATCCCCATGAAAAAATACATGACGAAAAACAGCACCAGGATGCCGTATTTACCGATGGGCAGACCGATCACGAACTCTTTGATCAGCGGGATAATCCCGGCCGAGTTGAATACGTGGGAAATCAAAGTGGCCATGGCCATGATGAACAACGAAAAAGAAGTCACCTTGACCGTTTCCAGCAAGCTTTTTTTGATGATTTTAAACGTTAGCCGGCGGTAGGCCAGGGTCAGCAGCAGACTGAGAAAGGCCCCCAGCGCTGCGGCTTCGGTGGGGGTCATAAATCCGCCGAAAATGGCTCCCAGGACACCGACGATCACCGCTGCAAAAGGCAATACTTCCAAAACGGCGGCAAATCGCTGCTTCCAGCTGAATGCAGCCGGCTTAGGGACCAGCGCGGGATTGAATTTCACCAGAACAACGATCGTCAGCATCAACAAGATCATCATGGTGACCCCCGGGATCAATCCGGCCGCCAGCAAATCGACGATGGAGATACCCTGCCAGGACCCATAGATAATCAGCAATATGCTGGGCGGAATCAGGGGCGAGAGGATATCCGATGAAGCAATGGCCCCTAAACCCAGCCGCGGCGCATAACCTTTCTTTTCCATGACCGGAAAGGCAATCTTGCCGAAGGTCGCCGTGGCGGCCATGGCCGAACCACACATGGCGCCGAAGATCGCATTGCCGGCGATAACCGACATGGCCAGCCCGCCCGGCAATTGACCGAACCATTTATCGATGGCGGCAAACAGCCGCTCGTTGACACCGGTATTGCCTAGGATGGTCCCCATAAAAATAAACAGCGGCATGGCCGTGAGGGTAAATGAATTTAATGATCCCCAGGCGGTTTCAGCGATCTGGCTGATCGGCTGGTCGATATACCAGACGAGCCCGATCACCGCGGTAATGCCGATGGACCAGGCAATTTCCAGACCCAGAGCCAGGAGCACCAGCAACCCGATAACCAGCACAATGGCGATTGCGATTTCCGAACCCATCAGCTGTTGTCCTCCGTTCTGTTCGAGGTCATAACGGCTTTGATAATCTCAACCAGCAGCTGCAAAAAAAGCAGGATCGCACCGATGAGCAGGATGGTTTGGGGATAGACCAGCGGGGTTCTAAGCCAGCTGCCGCTGCGGGATTCAAACAAGAGAGAATCGGCCAGTAAATCATAGCAGGCTTTGATCAGCGGCAGGGTGAACGCCGTGGCCAGAACAAGGGTAATGAAGCGAATCGGACGGGCGATGTTATCCGGCAGCCGGCTGAAAATCAGGGTGACCCGCACATGGCCTTTTTCTTTCCAGGTGTAGGCCAACCCCATGAACGTGATGGACACCAGCAGATAACCGCCCATTTCCTCTGCAATCGAAAGTGGCGCGCGCAGAATATAGCGTGTCAGCACTTCCACCAGGAGCATGACCATCAGCAGGAAAATGATGGCTGCCTGCAGGTGGCCGCTGAATATATCCGTCACTTTCTCAATGAAATTTAAGACTTTTTGTAAAACTTTCATCGGCATCCTTCGATTTCGGATTGAGAAAACCAACCGCATTGTGCACCATGATCGAATTCTAACTAGGTATCATCAGATATTGTCATCGAGTTTACAGCACTTCGATTTCGGATTGCGGATTGCAGATTGCGGATTGAGAAAAACAACAGCGATGTATAATACGAACGACTTCGAACTATGCATCATCAGCTATTGTCATCGAGTATCCAGCAACCAGCATCCAATACCGAATACCGAATACCGAATGCCGAATACCGAATGCCGAATACCCAATACCCAATACCCAGTACCCAATACCCAGTACCCAATACCCAATACCCAATACCCAATACCCAATACCCAATACCCAATACCCAATACCCAATACCCAATACCCAATACCCAATACCCAATACCCAAT
>Ga0209454_1000195_pt1 | contig 35401 bp, 29 predicted proteins | sample WorMetHERISLAND1_2_FD_187400 | JGI IMG/M metagenome (GOLD analysis project Ga0209454, IMG submission 187400) | Marine gutless worms symbiont microbial communities from Max Planck institute for Marine Microbiology, Germany - Olavius geniculatus... | ecosystem: Host-associated > Annelida >... | reverse complement strand
TGCGAGAATGGGCCCTTGCGTAGCTCGTCGGAGCACAGGCAACTTTGCTGCGGGTAACTGGTAATTATACTTTGATTTAAATGGTACTCGCCTTCCTTGTTTTCGAAGAAGGCCATGATAAGTATCCGGGGTACGGAACCGATGAACAGCAGCCAGATGCGACGTTCGCCTAAGATATAGAAACCGCCTACCAGGAAAATAATGGAGGAAATGACGAATCCGAGGAACCTGAGAGTAAGGCTGTAAAAGATCTGGGAATAAGCCGTGCAACCCTCTATCGCAAATTGAAAAAGGCCGTCATCCAAGACTAATCTGCTTTCATCTCGAAAATTCCTTCCGGGCACACGAATATCCATACTCCCTGAAACCGAACCAGAAAAAAACCTGCCGGTCCGTCACTGCCTTGTGCTCCGGTTTCCAGATCAACGGTTCCCAGCCGGAAAAGCAAAAGATTTATATTTTGAGTGAGTACTCACTTTTTTTTGTTGACAAGCCGGTCTCCTCCCTCTAAAATGGACGAATCAATCAAATGAGTTTGAAAATGCAAATTTTGCATATATTCACTACCCGAGACGTGAGCGCTATGTTGGATCCCAATCGAAAAGCAGCCATCATAACCGGGGGCGGGGCCGGAATCGGCCAGGCCATTCGCCTGGCGCGTTGCCGGGTCGGCGCCGGGACTACGGCCTGTGACATTCAGGCAAGATCCTTTCAGGAGACATCCGGGGCGAAAATATGAAAAAAAATATCAATACAGCGAAATTTAAAAAAGTCGAAACCAAGATAAAAAACCCGGAGCGGGTCAATTTGAGGCGCAAGCAAATCATCGAAGGGGCCATCAAAGTGTTTGTCGAAAAAGGTTTTCACGCCGCCACGACCCGCGAAATTGCCGAAGCTGCGGGAATTACGGAAGGCACGCTCTACAATTATGTACGCAGCAAAGAGGATATCGTCTACATCGTCTATGACTATATTTCCCGCATTTTGAGAAACGAATTCAACGACGCCATCGAGGATATCGATGACCCGACGGAAAGACTGATGGCGGCCTTGCGCCAAAATTTGACCTCCATCCAAAATTACCAGGATCAGGTCATGTTCCTCTACAAAGCGTCGACCCATCTCGACCGGCAAAGTCTGCACGAGGTTTTGACAAGGGAAACGGAATACATCGAGTCATTTGAAAACCTGCTGAGAAGTTATTACCACGGCCGCGCGATTAGTGAAGACAAGATAAAACTGGCTGCCGATCTGCTGGCCTATATACCGGTTATTGTGACCTTTAGGCGCTGGAGCCTGCGACGTCGATTCGACTCTATGGAAACAGTCATGCAGGGCATCCTGGAATTTATTTTGCACGGCATCGAATTCATTCCGCAAGACGAGCAATCGGATGCCGGTGCTTCGCGGAAGGAGAACCAAGATGACGCCGCCCGCTAAAAAAAAAATGATCGCCATCTATCGCACCATGCTGAAGATTCGAATGGTGGAGGAAAAACTGATGGAAGTATTCGCCGATGGTGAAATCCCGGGGTTCATACATGTCTGCATCGGCCAGGAGGCCGCTCCTGCAGCGGTTTGCAGTCATTTGAAAAATACGGATTATATCGCCAGCACCCACCGCGGCCATGGTCATGCTCTGGCCAAGGGCATGGATTTGAAGCCCTTCATGGCAGAATTGTTCGGGCGGCGCAACGGCCCCCGCCGGGGCCGGTCCGGTTCGATGCATTTAGCCGACAAGGATCTGGGAATACTGGGCGCCAACGGCATCGTCGTCGGCGGCCTGCCGATTGCCAACGGGGCCGCCTTGGCGTCCAAACATCAAAAGCAGGACAGGGTGACGGTCTGTTTTTTCGGCGAAGGTGCCAGCAACGAAGGCACCTTTCATGAGGCGCTCAATATCTCAGCGGTCATGGGGCTGCCGATTATTTTTGTCTGTGAGAATAACGGCTGGGCGGAATTTACACCCCAGAAGGTTCATTTGCCGATAGGCGATGTGGCTGAACGTGCCAATGCCTACAATATACCGGGGATCGTTTTGCCCAATGACTGCCTTGAAATTTATACGGCCGCCGGCCGGGCGGTGCAAAGCGCCCGCAAGGGGAGGGGACCCACCCTGCTCGAAGTCAAAAGCATGCGCTGGCACGGCCATTTTGTCGGGGATGCCCAGAAATACCGCCCTGCGCAAGATATCGAGGAGGCCATGAAATTCGACTGTATTGCCGGTTTCGAAGATAAACTGCTGAACGACAAAATTTTCAGTCACAGCCAAGCTAGGAAAATGCGTCAAAGCATTCAAAACGAAATCGAGTCGGCCGTTGAGTTTGCCAGGCAGAGCCCTTTTCCGGAAGCGTCGGAACTCATGTCGGAACTGTATGCCTGACCCGGGTCCGCCGGCTTGCGGCCCCGCCTCCGGCTCGTAGACCCTATCCCTACGGGTCGGAGTGTAGGGCCTACAGGCCGGCTGCCGGCTCGTAGAGCATACAGCTCGGAGAGAGGGTGGCGCCTGCAGCTCGGCTTCCAGCTCGTAGAGCCTGTAGCTCGGAGAGGGGGAGCGGCGGACCTTGTCAAATGCCACGCAGGGGTACGCAATGAAAGAACTACGATACATATTCGCAATTAATGAAGCCTTGAGTGAAGAAATGGCCCGGGATGAACGGGTCATTTTGATCGGAGAAGATGTGGCGGCGCCCGGCGGATCCTTTGGGGCCAGCCGGGGATTGTTGGAGAGCTTCGGCCCGGACCGGGTTGTCGATACACCGATCAGTGAGGCCGGTATCATGGGGTTGGCGGCCGGGGCTGCGACCTGCGGTCTGCGGCCCATCGTTGAAATTATGTTCATGGATTTCATGACGGTATGCATGGACGGCATCGTCAACCAGGCCGCCAAGATGCGTTATATGTTCGGCAGCCAATGCAAGGTGCCGCTGGTGATTCGAACCCCGGCCGGGGGCGGTCTGAATGCCGACCCCCAGCATTCGCAATGTCTGGAAGCCTGGTTTGCCCATGTTCCCGGCTTAAAAGTCGTCATGCCGGCAACCCCCCATGATGCCAAGGGTGTTCTCAAGTCCGCCGTGCGGGATGACAATCCGGTGATCGTAGTCGAAAACAAGGCCCTGCACGGGCTGAAAGGGCATATTCCGGACGACGAGTATGTGATCCCCATCGGCCAAGCCGATTGCAAAAAAAGCGGCAGCGACGTGACGGTGGTCGCCACTTCCAGAATGGTTCATGAATCCCTCAAGGCCGCCCAGATCCTTGGCGAGGATAATATCGATCTCGAGGTAATCGATCTGGTATCCATTTCACCCTGGGACAAAGAAGCCGTATTTGCTTCCGTGGCGAAGACACACCGGCTGGTGGTTGCCCATGAAGCCGTCAAACAATGCGGCATGGGGGCTGAAATCTCCGCCGCTGTCAGCGAAGAGATTATGGATGAACTGGATGCGCCCATCGAAAGGGTCGGCGCGCCGTTTGTGCCGGTGCCATTCAGCCTGGAGAAAGCATACCTGCCCAAGGCCGATGACGTCGTCGCGGCGGCCAGGCGCACACTTGCGCGAACCTTTTAACGGAAGGATGCCCAGCGTGAAAGCAGCTTTATGGTATCAAAAAGAAGATATTCGCATCGAGGAAGTGCCGGAGCCGGAGGCGGGAGCCGGTGAAGTAAAGTTAAAAATCAAGGCCTGCGGCATCTGCGGCTCGGACCTGCACGAGTATCGCAGCGGACCCTTTATTATTCCGCGCAGACCGCACCCGCTGACCCACAGGGCCGGTGGACCCGTTATTCTCGGCCACGAGTTTACCGCCGAGGTGGTTGCGACGGGTGAGGGGGCCGACAACTTTCAGATCCACGACCGGGTCGTTGCCAATCCCCTCATTTATTGCGGCAAATGCCATTACTGTCAAAGCGGCCGCCACATCATGTGCACCCAACTCGGTACCTACGGATTTGCCGCCGACGGTGCCTTTGCCGAATACGCCGTCTTTCCCCAACACACGCTGCTGAGGTTGCCGGATTCGGTCAGCGCTGAAATGGGGGCCTTTGTCGAGCCGCTGGCGGTGGCCCTGCACGCCGTCAAAAGAAGCGGTCTTGAATTGGGCGATTCGGTCGCCGTCGTCGGGGCCGGGCCGATCGGGCTGCTGGCCATGCAGGCTTGCCGGGCAGCCGGGGCTGGCCAGGTGTTTGTGATCGAACCGCTGGAGGCCCGGCGACGCCTGGCCGAAAATCTGGGGGCGTCGGCGGTATTTGACCCGCTGGCAGCGGATCCGGGCAGATTAATTGCCGACCATACCCACCATCTTCGGGCGGACATCGCCTTTGACTGTGTCGGCAGTCAAGCGGCATTCGATACGGCGGTCAAAGTTACCGGCCGCAGAGGGACCATTTGCGTGGTCGGACTGTCACTGGAGCCGATCGAGGTGCCGTTTATCAGGTTGTGGGGCCATGAAAAAACCGTCACTTTCAGCAGCGGCTACGAGGACGAATTCCCGGCCGCGATCTGCCTGCTGGCAGACGGACGTGTCGCGGTCGATGCCCTGATTTCCGATCGCATCCAACTCGGTGAATTGGTCGCCAAGGGTATGCAGGCGCTGATGGAAGCGGCCGACCGGCACGTCAAGATCCCGGTTTATCCATAGACATTAGATGGTTATCGACTCAGTTGTGCGCAAAATGCGCAAAATATTTTTCCACACCTTTGTAACGCAATGACACATAAGCATTTGCAACGATTGAAGTCGAAATCAACTTTTTGAACGTTTGTGGTTCAAGCTTGTTCAGGTTGGGTATCCCTAATCGGGATTCTGGCTGCTGTGACGATGGCGGCGAAATAAAATCGATCCGCCGGAGGCGAACCACAAATCTTCATTCTTCAATCTTCAATTTTCAATTCCGGCTTCTCTGGATTAGGGGAATGGATATGAAGCTACCAGCCTATTTCAATTTGCAGAACGAGGTGGCAATCGTTACCGGCGGTGCCACCGGCATCGGCCGGGGTATTGCCGAAGGACTGGCTGATGTGGGCGCCGATATTGTTATCGCCACCAGACGATTGGAAAGGTGCGAGCAGGCCTGCCGGAGCATCGCTGCCAGGGCCGGTGTTAAGACATGGCCCGTTCGCTGCGACATTTCCGATCCGGCCGATATAGATGAACTGGTGAACAGCGTCATGGCGAAGTTCGGGAAAATCGATATCCTGGTGAATAATTCCGGTGTCGGCGGCAGTGAAAAACCGATTCTGAAAATGGATGAAAATGACTGGGATTTTGTAATCGATGTCAATCTAAGAGGCGTGTTTCTGCTGTCAAAGGCGGTTGCCGCGAAAATGGTCGAGGGCGCGCAGGGCGGCAGGATCATCAACGTGGCTTCCATCGGCGGACTGATCGGGTGGCCGAATATGTCGGCCTATTGCGCCAGCAAGGGCGGATGCCTTCAGGCCACCAAAGTCATGGCGCTGGAATGGGCCCGCTATAACATCCGGGTCAATGCGATCCTGCCGGGCTACTTCGAGACCCCGATGAATACGGATTTTTTCGCGAGTGATGCGGGGCAGGAAGTTATCAAATCAAGCATCCCGCAGCGCAGAATCGCCCAGATCGATGAAATCAGGGGTCTTGCCATTTTGCTGGCTTCCGAGGCTTCCAGTTTCATGACCGGCTCAGCCCTGGTGATCGACGGCGGCCAGACCGCATTCTGAAAAACTAACAAATAAGGATTTCATAAATGCCCAACTATCAAACCATCCGGATGAAAAAAAAGCACAGCATCGGCTATTTGACGTTAAACCGACCGCAAGTTCGCAATGCCTTCAACCGGGAAATGATCGACGAGCTGCAGCAGGTCCTGACGCTTATCGATAAAGACAACGAAATTCGGGTATTGATTATCACAGGGGCCGGTCAAGTTTTTCAGGCCGGGGCCGACATTGCGGAACTGCGCTGTATGCAGCCACTGGATATCCTGCGCTGGAATGAAGGGATTGTCCGAATCAATTCCGCCTTGGAAAAACTGCGCCAGCCGGTTATCGCCGCCATCAACGGCGCTGCCCTGGGCGGCGGCCTGGAACTCGCCATTTCCTGCACTTTGAGAATTGCGGCTGAGTCGGCGGATATGGGACTGCCGGAGGTTAGACTCGGCATCATCCCCGGCACCGGCGGCACCCAGCGACTGCCGCGCCTGATCGGCAAAGGACGTGCCGCCGAGCTGATGTTGACCGGCAAAATCATCGACGCCCAGGAAGCCTTTGAAATCGGTCTGGTCAATCGGGTAACTGCCGATGAGGAGCTCATGCCGGCCGCCGAGGATTTGACTGCCGAAATGCTGGCGAATGCCCCGATTGCAGTTGAGATGACCAAAGATGCGCTTGAGGTCGGCAAGGATCTGCCGCTGGAGCAGGCGGTCCAATATTCTCAAAAAAATTGTATCACCTGTTTCAGCACAGCCGACATGCAGGAGGGTATGGCCGCTTTTTTGGAAAAACGCAAACCGGGATTCACCGGAGAATAAAAAAGGAAATTTGAAATGCCCCTGGAGATCGTTATGCCCAAGCTCGGCCTGACCATGACCGAAGGCCTTGTCATGGAATGGAAATTCAAAGAGGGGGATCTCGTTAAAAAAGGCGACATCCTTTTTGTTCTGGAAACGGAAAAGGTCACCCACGAAGTCGAGGCCGCCGAAGATGGTGTGCTGGCTAAGATTGTGGTACCGGAAAATGAGACGGCCGCAGTGGGTGCCGCGGTCGGATATCTGGCCTTGGGCGGCGAAGACCCGGCCCTGGTGGATATCGGGGTCGTAACCCCCGCATCGTCACAGCCTGCGGCCGGCTGCGCCGCGGCCGCCTCAAGCTCGAAATTACAATTTTCCGAGCCCCGCTCTGAAACCGGGGCTGCCCTACCCGGCGGGCGGCCCAGATCGACGCCGTTGGCAAAAAAAATGGCCCGTGAATATGGAGTCGATCTGCGCACGCTTGCAGGAACAGGGATGCGGGGAAGGATTAGCGCCGCCGATGTAACCGAAGCGTACGAATCCAAAAATAAAATCGAGTCCCAGGCTGCAACACCGCCCGGTGCGGCCGGGGGTGACAAACTGGTTGCCTTGACCGGCATGCGCCGGACCATTGCCAAACGAATGCTGGCCAGTAAGGTACACACCGCCCAGACTTATATGACGATTACAGTGGATGCAACCAAGATAATGGCCTGCCGGGAAGATCTTCTTGCCTATATCCAGGACAAATACAACCTGCGGGTCAGCCTCACCGACCTGTTGATGAAGATCACGGCGGCCGCCATTTTGGAACACCCGGTCATCAACACCCGCTGGACGGATGAAGGTATTTTACACCTGCAAGAGGTTCACATGGGGATGGCGATGGCCCTCAGCGAAGGACTGATCGTTCCGGTGATCCGCGACATCAACACCAAGACGTTTTCGCAAGTCGCAATGGACCGCCTGGAGTTGATTCGCAAAGGCCGTGGGAACCGTTTCCTGCCCGACGACATCGGCGGTAGCACGTTCACGTTATCATCCCTGGGAATGTTCGGCATCGAGGAATTTACTTCCAATATCAACTTGCCGGAGAGCGCCATTCTGGCGGTTGGCGCCATTGTCGAAAAGCCGGTGGCGCGTGACGGCCGGGTGGTGATACGGCCCATGATGAAGATGACCCTTTCCTATGACCACCGGATTATCGACGGTGCCGAGGCCGGCAAGTTCATGCGGACCCTTCGTGCTTTTGTCGAAAACCCGATTATAATCAATGCATGAGATATCCGGAGGAAACGGATGGCTGATAAAAGAAAAATCACGGTCATCGGGGGCGGCGTCGGCGGGTACACGGCCGCCATCAAGGCGGCCCGATTGGGCGCCGACGTCATTCTGATCGAAAAAGATCTGCTGGGAGGCACCTGCCTCAACCGGGGATGCATCCCGACCAAGGCGTTGCTCCAGGCCGCTGAAGTGGTGCAGACCATTGAGGAAGCGCCGCTGTTCGGGATTCGGTGTGATGACCACCGCATCGATTTTACTGCGGTTGCCAAACGCAAGGATGCCGTGGTCGGACAATTGCGGACGGGGGTCGCATCCCTGCTCAAGCGGCGGCGGATCAAAATGGTTTCCGGGACGGCCTTCTTCAAGGATGCATCCACCGTTGAAATCAAGGAAACCGGCCAGAAATTAGAATCCGACAACATCATCGTCACCAGCGGATCGCAGCCCGGGCGCATCGCCTTGGAGGGCAGTGACGCTCCGGGCGTCCTTGACAGCGATCAGGTGCTTGAATTAACCGAGCTTCCCCAAAGCCTGGTTATCATCGGCGGCGGCGTGGTGGGTGTTGAATTCGCCCAGATATTCAAGCAGCTGGGAGCCGCGATCACACTGCTCGAGATGATGCCAACCCTGATCCCGGGCGCCGACCGGGAAATTGCCCAGGCCCTGGAAAAAAGCCTCTCAGAAGCCGGGATCGAGGTTGTCACCCAAATCGCAGTAAAAAAGATCGGCCGCCGAAAGGGTCAACATAAGGTGGCTTTTGAACATGCAGGTCATCTTAAAAATGTCTCGGCTGAAAAGGTGATACTGGCGGTGGGGCGCAAACCGAATACCGCCGGACTTGGGTTGGACCGGATCGGGCTAGGCCATAATAACGGTACCATAACGGTAAACGAACAGATGCAAACCAACATCCCCCATATTTATGGGGCCGGTGATGCCGTCGGCGGCCTGATGCTGGCCCACAAAGCCATGGCCGAAGGCGAATATGCGGCAGCCGGCATCATGGGCGGAAAAACCGCGGTGAAGCCTAAGGAGATCCCGAACTGCATCTACACCTCCCCGGAAGTCGCCAGCGTCGGAATGACCGAAGCGCAGGCCGCCCAATTCCATGATATTGAAGCGGTTCGCTTCCCGTTCACCGCCTGTGCCAAAGCGCTTTTGATGAACCGCACATTCGGGATGGTAAAAATTGTGGCCGAGAAAAAATTCGGCCAGGTGCTGGGGGTCCATATCATCGGTCCGCATGCCACCGATATGATTGCCGAAGCGGTCCTGGGAATGTCGCTGGAGATGACCGTCGATGAACTGGCCCAGGCGGTGCATCCGCACCCGACCCTTTCGGAGGCGGTTATGGAAGCCGGGCAGATGTTTTGCGGCGGCGCGGCCCATTTGCCCTAGTGACTTAAGTAAAGATCCGGGTTCAATCTCCAGCCTGGAGGGAAAGCCAGGTTTTCGATTTTGAATAAATGGAGCAAAATCTGCCCAAACCGTTTATCGAAGAAAGGAACAACATGGATTTTCGCCATACTGATGATCAGATCGCGTTTAAAAAAAGACTGAATGATTTTCTGGATCAGGAGATGACCGAAGAAATTGCGCGTCAGAACTGGGAGGATCTGGGTGTCAGGGCCGAAGCCCGTGAGTTCAGCACCAAGCTGGCGGTCAACGGCTTTCTCGGAATGAGCTGGCCCATCGCCTACGGCGGCCGGGGTCTGGATCCAGCCTATGATTTTATCCTGCTGGATGAACTCGGCAAAAGATGGGGTGCGCACGTTCCCCTGGATGTAGGATACACCATGGTCGGGCCGACCATTTTGCGCCGGGGCAGCGAGGCGCTTAAAAAACAGTTTATACCCCTGATTATCGGCGGTGAAATCGAACTTTGCCTGGGGTACACCGAACCCGACGCCGGGTCCGACCTGGCCGCGATGCGCATGGAAGCGGTTGAAGATGAGCACCACTATATTATCAACGGTCAGAAGACCTTTAATACCGAATGCCACTATGCCGAATACCATTGGCTGGCGGCCAGAACGGACCTGGACCCGGGCGCGCCCAAACATCGCAGTATCAGTTTGTTTATCGTGGATATGGACAGCCCCGGTATCACCGTGCGGCCGATGATGACCATGTCCGGCGAGCAAACCAATGAAGTGTTCTATGACAATGTGAGCGTACCCAAGGACAGGCTGGTGGGGGAGAAAAACAAGGGCTTTTATTATGTCATGGAAGCCATCGGCTCCGAGCGCAACCAGGTGTTTATTCCCGCCCGCCTGCGACCGCATCTCGATGAAATGGTCAACTATGTCAAGGAAACCGAATATTGCGGCCGGCCCTTGTCCGAGGATCCCATTATCAGAGATAAACTGGCTCAGATTGCCATCGAACTGGAAGTGGCCAAAGTCCTGGCCGATCACTCCCGCTGGCTCGAAAGCAATGATTTGCCCATGAGCTATGAACCCGAGGTTACCAAGATCTTCGTATCGGAAACCGAACAAAGACTTGCCAGGACGGCCATGGAGATTCTCGGCTTGTACGGCCAGTTGGTCGAAGGTTCCAGGAGGGCGCCGATTAGGGGACGGATATGCTGGGAGTACCTGCACGCGTTTATGACGACCCTCGGCGGCGGTACGAGCGAAGTCGGCCGCAGCGTGATCGCCCAGCGCGGTTTGGGCCTGCCGCGATCTTTTTGACACCTAAATAAGGAGTCCGTCCATGGATTTTATTTTGACCCGCGAACAGAAAAGCATGCAAAAAGCCGCCCGTGAATTCTTAAGGACCGAATGCACCGGTGAGTTTGTGCGCGAAATGGAAACAGACGACGCCGGCTGCACGCCCGAATTCTGGCGTAAAATGGCACAATTGGATTGGATGGCACTGACCGTCCCCGAGCAATATGAGGGCGTCGGTGGATCCCTGATCGACCTGGTGCTGATGCTGGAGGAAATGGGGCGGGCCTGTGTTCCGGGCCCTTTTTTTTCAACCGTTGTCCTGGGGATCACGGCTATCGTGGAGTGCGGCTCCGATGCTCAGCAGCGTAAATTGCTCCCCCAAATTGCCGATGGGCAACTGGTGCTGAGCCTGGCTGCGGCCGAAGTCGGCACCACCCGCTGGAATCCGAATTTGATTACCGTCGAGGCAGTCGCGGACTCAGACGGCTTCGTCATCAATGGCACCAAGCTGTTTGTGGCCGATGCCCATACCGCCGACTACATCATCTGCGCTGCCAGGACATCCGGGGACAGCGCGGATCCGACCGGAATCACCCTGTTTCTGGTTGATGCCGGGACAGCCGGCCTCGAGCTGAAATCCCTGAAGACCATCGGCGGCGACAAGCAATCCGAGGTCGGTTTTAAAAATGTCAGGGTTCGGAAGGAGAATATACTCGGCCGACTCGGTGATGGCGGCACGCACCTGAAGCGAATTATGCAGGTCGCAGCAGTCGGCAAATGTGCCGAAATGGTCGGCGGTGCGCAAAGAGTGCTGGAAATGTCGTCGGCCTACGCCAAAGAAAGGCAGCAATTCGGCAAACCCATCGGCAGTTTCCAGGCCATACAGCATCACTGTGCCAACATGTTGATCGATCTCGAGGGCAGTCGCTATATCACCTATAAGGCCGCCTGGATGCTGGACAACCGCCTGGCCTGTGACAAAGAGGTTGCCACCGCCAAAGCCTGGGTTTCCGAGGCTTATAAAAAGATCGCCGCCCTGGGCCACCAGGTTCAGGGGGGTGCGGCCTTTATGGCCGAACACGACATGCCCCTGTTTTCAAGAAGAGCCGCCGCCGCGGCCGTAACATTCGGCGACACCGGTCACTATCGCGAGGCGATCGCCGGCTTGATCGGACTGTAATAATAATGCATTATCATAAATATTCCATCGTCAATATTCAATATTCAATTCCGGTTTATGCGGATACGGGATAATGGAAGGCCAACCTATGAATCTGGATAATTTGAGCAAATACCAGGATAAAAAGCAGTTTCTGGATGTTATCAGGGCAAAAACAATTGAAACCAAGATCAAGTGCCATGGATGCGCCCAGGTGATTATCCAGACCTTTTTAGATATTCTGGAAGAGGACAACCTGCAGGTATCGATGGCCGCCAGTCCGTTCACCGCCGGCCTGGCCCTGACCGGCCATAACTGCGGTGCGGCGATCGGTGCGTTGATGGTTCTGGGTCTGGTCTACGGCCGCCGGGATATGAACGAAGGCATGCCAGGCATTCTCAAGGGCATGTGGCCCATGCGAAAATTCGTGAGATATTTTGAAAGGCAATACGCCCACTTGAATTGCCGGGACCTGACCGGTGCCGATCTGGCAGTTGCGCATCAGGCTGCGGATTACTTTGAGGTCGGAGGGCTGGAAAAATGCGCTGCAAGGATGGCCGATGCGGCGGCTTTTGTGGCCGAATTGATCTATGATGAAGGCGCGCGACCGTAATCATCGCACAGGCAGACGACCGGTGAGGAATGGGACGGCTTCAAGAAACGGTTCGGCACGAAATTGATCGATTTATACGGTCTGACGGAAACCCCGGCACCTTGTACCATCATGCCGATCAGGGGGGAGCATCGACGGGAATCGGTCGGCTGGCCGAATTTCAGGATGAGGGTTTTCCGAAAACGCCCATCGGCAGAATCCGTAAAAACATCCTTCGGGATGACGTGCTGAAAAATTGGGACAAATCATAGGAGCCAACATGCTGCAGCTTGTTCATTTGGAAAAACTGGGACGTCTGATACGGGCGGATGACTGGAAAGACCTGGGGACACCGACCCAGGAAATGGTAGCCAGAGCCATCGATCAAGGTCTCAATGACCAGGCCAAGGCCTTAGCCCGTTATGTTATCCCCGAGGGCAAGGCCTTGCATGATCTGTTTTGTGACTGGATCTGGGACATATTTACCAAAACATCCCAGATCCATGGGGAAGAGGCCTTTTATCAGTTGTGCCGTTCAACCCAGGAAACCTGGATGATGAAGCGCACCTGGAAAGGGTTGATGAAAATGACCGTCGCCGAACGGGTGCGGCTCAACGCCGAGGTGATGCGCTCACACCGTTGCGGCCCCAACCAGGACGGTGAGATTGAGATCATCGAGGATGAAAACCGCATATCGATCAAGATGGACCCCTGCGGCAGTGGGGGCCGGATGCGGCGCGGTGACCCGGTCGACCATACCCCCTCCAGGCTGGGGCCGCCCTATAATTTCGGCGTAACCCGCAAGGCGTATCCCTGGAGTTGGCAGCGCCGGAAAGTGCCCTATTACTGCATTCACTGTGCCGTCAATGAGATTTTGCCAATGGAATGGGGCGGGTATCCCCTGTGGGTCACCGGTTACACCGAAGATGCATTCCAGCCCTGTTACTGGCACTTTTACAAGGAACCGCGATTGATACCGGCACGATACTTTCAACGGCTGGGGTTTGATAAGCCGGATTTTTAAAAGGTACGGCTGCCGATAATAGGAATCGCTAACAGCAAGCTTAATCGTATCGATCAATGCACGATCAGCGAAACGGTGCCCAATAATGATTTCCGTTCCAAATTATAAGATTATCGAAAAAATCCACCAGGACGCCAAAAGCACGCTTTACAGAGGACGAAGAGAAACCGATGAGACACCCGTCGTCATAAAAACGCCTCCATCGGAATACCCGTCTCCCGAGGAACTCGGCAGATTAAGGCATGAATATGATATCACTAAAGACCTGAACTTAAGAGGTATTCTAAGGCCTTACGCCCTCCACAAAATCGACGGAACTTTGGTTTTGATTCTTGAAGATGTGGGTGGCCGGTCTTTGAAATCCTTTGGCGCCTCAAAAAGGCTGAGCTTGCGGGAATTCCTTGATATCGCCATCCCTCTTGTAGAAACCCTGGGTGAACTCCACCAGCAAACGTTACCCACAAAAATATCACCCCGGATAACATCATCATCAACCGCAAAACAGCAGAGGTGCGACTGACCGGCTTCAGCATAGCCACTGTTTTACATCAAGAAGACCCCCGCATCATAAATCCGGCCGAGACGGAATGTGATTTTGCATACATTTCACCGGAGCAAACCGGCAGAATGAATCGTATCCTCGACTATCGGACTGACTTTTATTCTCTGGGCGTGACGTTCTATGAAATCCTCACCGGCAGATTCCCATTCCAAGCCACAGATGCGCTGGAACTAGTACACAGACACATGGCCAAAAGACCGGTGCCGGCCCACGAGGTGGATCCCACCGTGCCCACTGCATTCTCAGATATAGTATCAAAGCTGATGGCAAAAAGCGCCGAAGAACGATATCTGAGCGCTTCCGGTCTCAAAGCGGACCTCGAGAGATGTCTGCAGATGCTGGAGGAGACCGGTAAGATAGACGATTTCGAAATTGGTCGCCAGGACATTTCTGAGAAATTTCGCATCGTGCAGGGCCTGTACGGCAGAGAAAAGGAGATCAAGGTCCTGCTGGGAATATACGACCAAGTCAGCCGCGGAAAAACCAAGATTGCGATGGTGTCCGGGTATGCCGGCATCGGCAAAACATCTCTCGTAAAAGAAATCTATAAGCACGTCACTACGAAAAAGGGTCATTTCATTTCCGGCAAGTTCGATCAACTCCACAGGAACGTCCCTTATAGCGCCCTGATTCAAGCCTTTGAAGAACTCGTCCGTGAGCTGCTGACCGAAAGAAGAGGGGACCTGGAGCATTGGAAGGAAAAGCTCCTGGAGGTGTTGGGGCTTAACGGCCGGATCATTGTCGATGTAATATCCGATGTGGAGCTGATTATCGGACCACAACCGCCGGTCGTTGATCTGGGACCGGTGGAATCCCAAAACTGGTTTAATCTGGTATTCAGGAATTTCATTCGCATTTTCTGTGAAAAAGAACATCCTATGGTTATCTTTCTGGATGACCTTCAGTGGGTCGATGCGGCCACACTCAGACTCATTGACTTGTTGATGACAGATGAAGACATGCAATATCTGCTTCTCATCGGTGCATACCGGGACAATGAAGTCGATTTCTCCCACCCGTTGGCGCTCGCGCTTGAGAATCTAAAGGGAAAGGGCGCGCTCATTACGCAGCTTGAAGTTGGGCCCTTGGGCGATCAACATGTAACCCGGCTCATCGCTGATACGCTGAGCAGGGACCAGGAGTCGGTAAAGACGTTGGCAAATCTCGTGGTCCAAAAGACCACCGGCAATCCTTTCTTTGTAAACCAGTTTCTAACGACCCTCTACGAAGAAGACCTGCTGACTTTTGAGACGGGTGCAAGACAATGGCAATGGGAGATGCCCAAAATCAAAGCCCAGGACATCACGGGCAATGCCGTCGAACTTCTGGTCAAACGACTCGAACGGCTTTCTCCTGAAACACAGAATCTGCTTCGGTTAGCCGCCTGCATCGGGAATCGATTTGATCTCGAGACGCTGAGCCTGATTACCGAAAAAAGCCTCGCTGAAACGTTTTTTGGATTACTTCCGGCCTCCCAGGAAGGGATCATCATTCCATTTTCAGGCTCAGAGGCCAATGACTTGCTCGACCACGATGGCATCGAAGGGGGCAGGCGCTTCAAGTTTCTGCATGACCGTCTGCAACAGGCAGCCTACGCTCTCATAACAGAACAAGAAAGGAAAAAGGTGCATTTGAAAATCGGCCGGTTGCTGTTCGAGAACGCTGCAGGCGAAGCGCCGGAAGAAAGACTTTTCGACATCCTCAATCACCTGAATCCCGCCAGGGACTTGATTACCCAACCGGCGGACCGGGACGCACTGGTCCAATTAAATCTCAGTGCCGGCAGGAAAGCCAAGGCATCTGCAGCTTACGAAATGGCATTTGAATACCTTGAGATAGGCATAGACCTTCTTGATCCCAACAGTTGGCGCGATCAATATGAATTGGCATTGGAGTTACATAATGAAGCCACCGAAGTAGCCTGTCTCTCGGGACATTTTGGGCAGATGGAGCTATTGGTCGAAACCGTGAGCCAAAATGCTGCCACCGCCCAAGACAAGGTTGCCGTTTATCAGTTTCGGGTTTTAGGATATTGGGCCCAAAACAAGTTATCGAAGGCAATAGACGCGGCATTGGATATTTTGCAGATGCTGGGGATGAAGTTCACAACGGAGCTGACCCTTGCCGAAATACGCCGTTCTGTCGACCAAACTCAATCCGCTGTCGGCAGAAAAACCACCGAAGAGCTGCTCGAGCTTCCTCAAATGAAGGATCCGGTCAATCTGGCAATTTTGCGTATTATCAAGGATGCCGTCTATTGCGCGTATTCGACCCGTTTTGAGCTGTTTGTCCAATTACTCCTGGCAGGCATTAATTTGATTCTGCGTCATGGGAATACATCGCTTGCGCCTTTCTTCTACTGCTTTTACGGCTCGGTTCTTTGCGGGGTTTCCGGCGATATCGAATCGGGATATAAATACGGTCAACTCGGTGTCGATCTTCTCAAAAGACTGAATGTAAGAGAGATCATGGGTGGGACGCTTTTTGCTTTCAATGTCTATATCAGGCACTTCAAAGAACACGTAAAGGAGACCGTCAAACCACTTGCCGAGGGTTATCAGTCGGGGCTTGAAACGGGTGATTTGTCATATGCGGCATATTGTGCGCTGTCCCACTGCGTTCGCATGTATATGGCAAGTGCAAATCTGGTAAAAGTTAAACAAGAGATGGAAATATATGCCGATGCCATCCGCAGCATCAATCAGCCACTAGTTGTCGATGTTCTCCAAATATTCCATCAGGCTATCTCCAACATGTTGAATGAAAATGAAAAACCGTGGGTGCTGATTGGAGAAGTCTACGACGAGCGGACCCAGTTGCCGTTTCATCAGGAAGCGAATAACAGATTCGCCCTTCATTACTTCTATTTCAACAAGCTTATCCTTACTTGTCTGTTTACGCAATATGATGAAGCTGTTGAGAGCGCGGACATGGCAGAGAAATATCTCGACGAGGTTACCGGCTGGCGGTGCCTATTTTTCACTTCTACGATTCCATCGCCCGTCTTGGTGCTTACGACGCTATCCCGGAAGACGAACGGAGACATAACCTTGAGAAGGTAACCTCCAACCAGAAGAAGATGAAAATGTGGGCCAGGCATGCCCCGATGAACCATATGCACAAATACCATCTGGTAGAAGCCGAGCGCTGCCGTATACTCGGCAAAAAACTGGAGGCGCCGGGCCACTACGACCGCGCAATTCAACTTGCAAAAGAGAATGAATATATCCATGAGGAGGCCTGTGCCAATGAATTGGCCGCTAGGTTCTGGCATGCAGAAGAAAAAGAGGAAATCGCCAAAATATACATCGGCAAGGCCCTTCATCTCTATGCGCTTTGGGGCGCTACCGGGAAAGTGAGAGATTTGGAGGAAAAGTATGCGCTGTCGCCATTAGAATCACCGCAGGCGGATTCCAGCGCGGTTCGGCTGGTGCCGAAAAGGGGGAATTTAAGCCTGGATCTTTCAACGTTGATGAAGGCATCGCAGGCTATCTCCAGCGAAATTGTACTCGATAGGCTACTGAAGACCTTCATGAAAATAGTGATCGAGAACGTTGGGGCACAGGCCGGTTCTCTGATTCTTCAGTCGGATGGCAAGCTAATGGTAAAAGCGCACTGCACGGTTGACCGCAATGAAGTTTTGACGGAGCCCTTTCTCCCCGTTGCGGACGCCGAATACCTCTCCTCGGCCATAGTGGCCTACGTTGCAAAGACCGGGAAACATCTTGTTTTGAACGACGCAGCCCGGGAAGGGAAGTTTACGAACGATTCATATGTTCAATCACGCCGGCCAAGATCCATTTTGTGTGCGCCCATTTGCCACAAATCTGAACTGATCGGAGCCCTGTATCTTGAAAACAACCTCATTTCCAATGCCTTTACTCCCGAGCGACTTGAAGTGCTCAAGGTTTTATCATCCCAGATTGCCATTTCATTGGAAAATGCGCGATTATATGGTGATCTGAAGGAAGCCGAGGAAAAGTATCGGGGTATATTTGAAAATGCGGTGGAGGGTATTTACCAGGCAACTCCGCAAGGACGCTTTAAGAGTGCCAATCCCGCCATGGCCCGGATTTTCGGCTTTGAGTCACCCCAGGAGCTTCTGGAGCAAACCGACGATATCGAGCACCAGCTATACGTCGAGCCCGATCGACGGAAAGAACTCCTCACCATGCTTCGAGAGCACGGAAGCATCTCCGGGTGTGAAGTCGAGTTCTACCGAAAAGACCGGAGCCGTTTTTGGGCGTCACTTTACTCGCGGCCGGTTTATGATGACAACGGGAGCCTCATGTATGTAGAAGGTATTATCACGGATATTACCGAGAAGATAAGGACCATGGAAGCCCTGCACGAACGGGGGGAGTACCTGCGCAAGGAGAACATCCGTCTGAGATCAAACATTAAAGATCGCTACCGATTCGGCAACATCGTCGGCAAAAGCCCGGCAATGCAGGAGGTTTATGAATTGATTCTCAGAGCTGCGGCGACAGATGTGAATCTCATTATTTTTGGTGAAACCGGAACGGGCAAAGAACTGGTGGCCAGGGCCGTCCATGAGATGAGCGACCGCAAAGGGAAAAGGTTTGTACCGGTGAACAGCAGCGCTATTCCTGAAAATCTCATGGAAAGCGAGTTTTTCGGGTACAAGAAGGGGGCCTTTACCGGTGCGATCAGCGACAAGCGCGGATATCTGGACCTGGCCTATGGGGGAACCCTGTTTTTGGATGAACTGGGTGAGATGGATCTGAACATTCAAGCTAAACTGCTGCGGGCCATCGAAGGAAGCGGATACACGCCGGTTGGGGGCACCGAAGAGAAAAGCTCCAACGTCCGAATTATCGCCGCAACCAACCGCGATTTGCAGGAATACGTCAGCGAAGGATTGATGCGTGAGGATTTTTATTACCGGGTACACGTTGTTGTGATAAATCTGCCGCCGCTAAGGGAGCGAAAGGAAGACATCCCTCTTCTGATCGATCATTTCCTGAAAATTTACGAATATGAAAAAGACCTGCCCCCAATGGACGGAAGAATACTGGAAAAACTGATTAGTTATGAATGGCCGGGCAATGTAAGAGAACTTGAAAACACCTTGCATCGGTATGTTACGTTGAATAAACTAGATTTTCTGGGGGCGGCGAACGGCGAGCAGGACGATTCTTTTTCCCCACCAGTTGACCTATCTTTTGATCCAAAAGAAACCAGCCCGCCGCTCCGCGATTTCGTTGCCGGTCTGGAAAAAAAGTACATCATGCGACTATTGGCGCGACATCGATGGAATAGAAGCAAGGTTGCGTCGATCCTAGGGATTTCGAGACGTTATCTTTTTACCAAAATGAAAAATTACGGGATCGATAAAGCCCATGGTGAGAACAATTGATCTCAATCCATTTTCGGCTTTTTTCCAGATACTTACAACTGAGATAGTCAGGCTTCGAGAACAATATTTCCCATCTTTCTGTCATCCGTCGAAACAGACGAAAACCGACCTATCGACAATTCGATCATCATTTCAGTTGGTTATGAATGCCATTGAGTCCTGGCATGGACCTTGCTCTCTTTAACCCTAGAGCCTTGGCCGGGTTGCAGGTCGATTTCATGCTTCTACTTCTCATCATAAACAAGGAGGTTCGAGATTGTGAAAATCATGGTTGTCAGCTCTGAATTGGCAGGTGACGGAACCTTTGAAAAAGTCGCCCAAAACTGCGGGCATCGCCTCGAGTCGGTCACCACGGGTGCGGATGCGCTGAAAATCTCAAGCCAGAAGCCAATTGACCTGATCTTAATAGACACATCTTTGCCTGATATGAAGGGCTACACATTGATAGCAGAGATCAAGAAAATACTGCCTCAAACCAAGATTATTGTTGCCGCGGAACCTAACTTCAGCGAACTCGAATCGGCAGATAAAGATGAGAGGATCGACTATTACCTCATCAAACCCCTTGATGAGAGGTATCTCGAGAACGTTATTAATCATATTTTCAGCCAGATAAAGTGTCGGCGTTTAGATGTTGAAGAATAAGTCAAGAGGACCAAACAATCATGCAAAAAGTCAAAATCATAGGTGGCGCCATGACGAGGTTCGGCCGTCACATGGACCGCAATTTAAAATCCCTGGCAGCTGAAGCTGTCGACGGCGCGCTTGAAGATTCAGGTTTAACGAAAGAGCAAATCGGTTGCGTTTGGGTCGGAAACGCTTCTCAAGGAGTCCTTAGTGGACAAGAATCGGTTCGCGGTCAGGTTGTAATGCGGGCGATGGGAATCGGCGGGGTGCCGGTTTTCAATGTTGAGAATGCCTGCGCATCTTCAGCAACAGCGTTTTACGGGGCGAGAAATGTGGTGGCACTGGGGGAATGTGAAGTGGCCCTGGTTTTGGGCATGGAAAAAATGTTTTTCACTGACAGAAGCAAAGCGCTTGCCGCCTTTGAAGGGTGCACGGACGTTGAATTGCTGCCGCAATTAATTGCAGACTTTGACGCCCAGGAAGAGAAACTGCGCCAAAAACGAGAAACCAGGGGTGAAACGGACGTTGAGAAATCCGGTCAGAGATCGATTTTCATGGACATTTACGCCAATTGGGCCAGAGAGCACATGGAGAAATATGGAACCACCCAGCGGCAACTCGCCTGTATTGCGTCGAAGAACCACTGGCACTCGTCCATGAATCCGCTTGCTCAGTACCAGAAGACGTTTTCAACAGATGAGGTCCTGGCGTCACCCGAGGTCGCCTATCCGTTGACCCGGCTGATGTGCTCTCCCATAGGCGATGGAGCGGCGGCCTTGATCGTCTGCTCCGCGGAGTTCGCTCGCAAGCGAGGAATAAGAAAAGCGGCTGAGGTCGCCGCGTGCGTGGTGGGCAGCGGTGAAGATCCGGAGGTGGCGGAAAAACTGGGCAGCAGCACCCTGGACCGGCTTGCCCAAAAGGCGTACGAAATGGCCGGCATCGGCCCGGAGGATGTCTCTTTGGCTGAAGTCCACGATGCAACATCTTACGGAGAGCTGCACGTCATAGAAAACCTCGGTTTCTGCCCGTCTGGTGAGGGGGGACCCTTTTCCGAGCAGGGCCATACAAAACTTGGCGGCGCGATACCGGTCAATGCCTCGGGCGGATTGGAATCACAAGGCCACCCCATCGGCGCCACGGGTGTGCGCCAGATCTACGAACTGTATGCCCATTTGACTGGAGACCGGCGCGTTAGGCAACGCCAGGTTAGGGACGCTCTCGTCGGTTTGGCTGAAAACGGCGGCGGCATGGTCAATTCAACTGAAGGAGCCATCGTATTAACCATTTTAAAACGATAAACAGGAGGAGGATGATAATGAGTGAAAAGACATTTGAAGACCTGAAACCTATCTTTCGTCCGTCAGAGATACACCCCGGAGTGATGAAAATAGACAGCGAAAAGTGCACCAAGTGCGGGCTTTGTGTCGAAAATTGCCCGTTCTCATGTTTGGAAAACGGTCCCGACGACCTGCCCAAAATGAAAGCGGGCTACACGGGGTGTTTTTCATGTTTCAACTGCTCGGTGGCATGTCCGGTAGACGCCGTGGAAATCATCGACACCTGGCACGTGGACGGCCCGGTTTTTAATAAAGGCTGGCCGGAACAAAAAATGCCGCTTAAACCGAGAGACGCCGAAGGTAATCTATCTGAATGGAATGTGGTGGAAAGGACCGTTTTGGAGCGCCGCAGCGTCAGAAATTTCAAAGAGGAGCCTGTTTCCGACCATCTGATACGCCGCATATTGGAAGCCGGTCGTTTCGCTCCGAGTGCCGCCAACAACCAGAATTGGAAGTTCACAGTTGTCACGGACAAAGCATTGCTCGATGAAGTTGAACAGGCTGCTGCAGCCTTTTGGACCTACATACATGGCCAATACAACGACGATGCGCAGGTGGTCGAGCTGTGGAAATCGTTTGGGGGGGATGCGGTCCCGACGGGAGCCTGGGAGCCTCGTGCGATGATCCGTGGTTTAAACCAGGTGGCGGCCGGAGAACTTGCCGTTTATCTCAATGCACCCTGTGTCATTTTTATTGGTGGCAACACGGACTTGTATGGTCCTGAGATGCAGGTCGGCATTGCAGCTCAAAACATGAACCTTGTTGCCCAATCATTGGGCCTGGGTGTGTGTTGGAGCGGATTTGGAACGGCCCCGGAATACAATCCGGAGTTAAAGGCGAAGTTGGGCTTTGATGACGGATGGGTGATTGTCACTTCGCTGTGTGTCGGACATCCAAAATTCAAGCAACAGGGCATGGTCAAAAGACATTACCGCCCCGTGACCTGGTTCCGTGAGGGTGGAAACGGACCGGAAATAGAAAAATAGCGTTATGGGGGACATTCAAAAAAGGGCTCTATGGGAGAAGGCGTTTAGCAGAGAAATGATGTGGGTATGACCAGGCCGGCAATGAAGTTCCTGCCATCCCGGCCAAAACCCAGAAAGCGCTAAAGGAGAGATTTATGAGAAAGATCAATCGTTTTTTTACAGTGATTTTGAGTTTTGCATTTATCATATCAGCCCTGGGAACGGCAAATGCGGGGACGTTTAAAAGAGAGCCCAAAGGCGACAAGCAGATCAAGATCGGCGTGATGGATCTGATATCTGCCATTGAGGTCGCGGCGAGTTTCAACAAGATGTACAAAAAATGGGCCGAGGCTCGGGATTGGGACATTCAGGTTTTTGACCTCGGGTTTGATATGACCAAAGCCGGGCCTACGATGGACAATATGATTTCAGCCGGCTATGACGGCATCATCATCAACTGGACGGCACCCGCCGGCTATGCGCCGCAACTTAAAAGGGCCTATGATGCGGGCATACCGGTCATCATCGTTGCCGGAGACAATATGGCAGATGGTATGCTGGCCAATTGGGTCGCCTGGGATTCGGCGATGGCCGGTCTGACAGCCGAATATCTGTCGGGCAATCTAAACCCCGGGTCAAAAATACTCGCTTATTACAACAGCGCCATCCCGGTGGCTGTCAAGCGGTTCCATATTGCGCAAACTGTCTTTAAGGAAAATAAATTTGAAATCGTGCAAGCGCTGACTCCGGATACCAATAAGGATCCGGAGGTGGACGCGTTTGAAAAGGTGACAAACGTTCTTTTAGCGGACACCAATAAGGAAATAAAGGGAATTTGGGCCCAATCGGATTATATGGGCATTCCGGCCGCAAGGGCGGCTCTGGCCCTCAATCGGAAGGATATTATCGTTGCTACCGCGGACGATACTCCCAGAGCGTACGAGGCGCTGAGAACCATGCCCAATGTGGTCGGACTCGCCGGGTACAATGGGAATGTCGGTCCTATGCTTGATGGCATGTTCGGGATGCTGGAAGATGCCTTCGCGGGGAAACCTATCAGGACGAACCAGTTTATCGGATTGGATGTCTACCTGGTGACAAAAGAAACCGCTCCGCCCAAAGGGTATTATTACAATCCCAGAGGTACTGGTTACGATAAGCGGCCTAAGGATTTCTAATTTATCCCTGTAACCGGGCATACTGAATCAGAACCGCCCCTATTCGTGGCGACAATGAGCTGTGTGTTTGCAGTTGGGTGATTGGTACCCATCCATTCGTCCATCGGGTCCGGCTCCGCTGCCGCAAACATCGTGTCGGTCGTGTGCCGTATGGTTTTGGCCCGTATTCCGCGATTGTTTTTGTCTCCTTAGATAATCGAGGGGTCGGGGAGTTTTTTAATCCCTGCTAAGTCCGGCCGGGGTATGCGCTCGCCCCAGCCGTAACCATATGACCGCGCAACTTGGGTTCGGCAGCTATCCTGCGTCGAATGGATCCGTGCCCGCCCCACAAGACAGTCTGCACGGTGGCGCTGGTCGTCTCTGCCTTTGTGGATCCAGCGCAGGGGATTGGGGGCGTGTACGGAGTCCGGTACGAATTGGTTACGGCTGGGGCGAGCGCATACCCCGGCCGGACACGGCGTCAGATGGCGCCTGGCGATGATATGATAGCATAGACAATCGGGGGGAAAACTCCCCGACGCCTCAGATAATCCGTTATCTAAAAAATGGAGGAAGTTGTGAAAAAAAATAGTCTGTTGTTCGTCGTTCTTATCGGGGTATTTGCGTTGGTTGGCACCGCCTGTGCTGCCGGCGGAAATGTTTATATTGTTGAAAATGACGCGAACCACAAACCGACCGTTTCCAAGGTGAAACCCTATAAATTGGCTCCTTTTTCTGAAGCGGGTGATGAAAAAAATCGCGGTGCCCAGCTTGCCTACGGAATGCACGCGTGGATGCACGGCTCATCCGTAATAATGAAAGTTACCATGGAGGCGGGTGGTTATATCGGCAATCACGGTGGACCGCTTAACTATATTGCCATCATTGCCCAGGGAGACGGTATCTATGGACACGGTACGGCGAATGGAAAAGCCAATAAGATTTCGGGTAATGAAATCCGATATAAAAAAGGTGATGTGATCGTTATTAAACCCGACGCGTTTCACTGGTGGCAAGGTGGAAAAGAGGATACTGAAATGTGGGTGATTCAATATCCTCAGTACTACGATTAGCTTCTGACGATTGGTATTTGAGTATCAACACTGTATCGATGATGTGGCCCGTCAGTTTCCAAGAATGACAACGCGAACTATTGGCTGCCATGAAAAAAAAGAGCAATCCAGACGTAATTTTGGAAACCCGGGGGATCATTAAAGATTTTCCGGGTCAGCGTGCGTTGGACCATGTGGACTTTGATGTCCGCAAAGGTGAAGTGCATGCTTTGATCGGTGAAAACGGGGCGGGCAAATCGACCCTTATCAAGATCATCGCCGGGCTCTACCGGGCAGATCAGGGAGAGGTTTTTATTGACGGTGCCAAACAGCACATCGCTAGCACTCACGAAAGCCAGCAGCTGGGCCTGTCGTTTATCCACCAGGAACTCAACATCGTGCCGCATCTGTCGGTGGCGGAAAATATATTCCTTGGCGTGTATCCACGCAATAAACTGGGACTCGTGCGCCGTTCCAAGATGGCGGCGAAGGCAAAAGAGATCCCCGACGCACTTCCCATCGGGGTGGATCTTCGAACCCCTGTCTCTGGGCTGAGCGTCATCCAGCAGTGGAAAACGGTCATCAACCGCGCCCTGGCCCTGCAGTCCCGTGTAATTTTCATGGACGAGCCCACCGCCTCTTTAACCTATAAGGAGGTCAAAGAGTTGTTTCACTCCATCACCAATCTCAGAGATATGGGCAAAGCGATTGTCTATGTTTCACATCGTATGGAGGAAGTCTTTGAGGTCGCGGACCGGGTAACGGTAATCAAGGACGCAAGGAAAGTTGGGACGGTAACCGTCGAGCAGACGAGTTCAGAAGAGATCTATAAAATGATGCTGGGACGAGAACTGAAAGACGCTTTTCCGCCCAGAGCGGAGCCTCAAGAGGAAAACTGTCTGACGGTAAAGAGTGTATCCGGCGCGCATACGGGCAAGCACATCAGTTTTGACCTTAAAAAAGGCGAGATTCTGGGCCTGGCCGGCCTGGTAGGGTCGGGCCGTACGGAGTTGGCCCGTCTTCTATTTGGCGCGGACCAAAGGCATGCGGGTGAAATCTTCATTGATGGGAAGAAAGCGAGTATCAAATCGCCTCTGGACGCGATCCGGCAAGGAATAGCCCTGGTGCCTGAGGAACGGCGCAGCCAGGGGCTGTTTTGCCAATGGATGTGAAACAGAACATTACCCTTGCCAGTCTCTTAAGTATTTTGCGCTGGTCGAAGATTCCGGTAATCAGCCGTTTAAAAGAAAAGTCCGTCTCCCGGTCTTTGGTCGAATCCACACAAATTGCAGCCTCTGGAATAAGGCAAGCCGTGCAATACCTGAGCGGCGGTAACCAGCAAAAGGTAGTATTGGCAAAATGGTTATGCAGTCAGGCAAAAATATACATTTTCGATGAGCCCACCCGGGGAATCGATGTGGGTGCCAAATATGCCATTTATAATTTAGTCACCGAGCTTGCCCGGCAGGGAGCGGGGGTTATTCTGATCTCATCGGACTTGACCGAGGTGGTTGGGCTGTCACATCGAATCCTCGTCATAAAGGAGGGATCGATCCAGTCGGATTTGGGCAGAAATGCGGATTTGGCCACTGTGCTTGAGCATTGTTTGGGCGAAGATGAGCAACACAGCGCAGCGCCCGAAGCGGATCTTGCAAGAGCGTCAGCAGGTTAACAGAAAGGAAAATTCAGGATGACCTTCAATGGAAAGGCGATAAGCCGCAATGAACTTTTTGTTTTTCTCGGCAAGTACGGTACCATCATCATACTTGGCGCTATGATCGTTTGCTTTAGCATTCTTCTCCCGCCTTTTCGTTCGAGTCAGAATCTCCTGAACATTCTGGGACAGACGGCCATTTTGGCCATATTCGCCGCTGGAATGACCTGTTGTCTGAAGCTGGGCGACTTCGACCTGTCCATCGGGGCCTCCGCTACCATAGCAGCCATCGTGGTGGCCAAGCTGCTGCTCAATGGCTACGGTATTACGGTGGCCATAGCGGCAGGTATACTTGCGGGGGCTTTGGTGGGCGTGCTGAACGGCATCCTTGTGGCCTACATCGGGCTTGGTGCATTTGTAACCACCCTGGCGGTCGGGAGCATCGGCGCGGGCTTAGCCCTGGGGATCACCCAGGGGATTTCGTTATGGGGCCTCCCGGAAGCGTTTGAGTTCATCGGCAGAGGTGCGTCGTTCGGGATTCCAAATCGCTTCATCATCGCGATCCTGTTGCTGTTTGTTATCTGGTTTATTCATGCATATACGCCGACCGGAAGACAAATGGAAGCCATCGGTGGGAATGCGGAGGCCTCAAAGCTATCGGGGATCAACGTGGATAGGAACCGGTTTTTGGGATTATTGTTGTCGGCAATTTGCGCGGCCACAGCGGGAATCGTGCTGTGCTCGTCGGTGATGTCGGCCAACGCGACTTTGGGGTCCAGATATTTGCTGGACGCCTTCGGCGCTTGCTTTATTGGGGCGGCGACGGTTCGTATCGGACAGTTCCACATCTGGGGATCGTTTGTCGGTGTTCTGATTGTGGTGGTGGCCATAAACGGCCTAATCATCATGATGGTACCGGGCTACCTGACAGATATGATCAGGGGATTAATCCTGTTAATGGCCATTTTTATGTCGGGAACGGTTGGAAAACTCCTCAGCAGATGAGGCGGGAAGATTAATGGGTTTAAGGAGTGTCGGCCAAGCCGGCCGAAGCTCAATCATGTGGCCGATCCGTTCTCATAAATGACAATGAGAACCAGTGGCTGTCTTAATCGATGTTTAAACATACACATTTGGAGGTAAAAAATGGCTGTAAATGTTCTGGATCAGTATTCATTACCGCTTAACAGCAATCTTTATGGGAAGCCGCCCTTGGTTTACAAAGACGCGGAGACAGTGTTGATTCCTTTTGTGTCAGACCCGGAAGTTATCAGCGAGTTGGTTCCTGAACCCATGAAATACAATCCTGAATTGGGTGTGAGTGCACAATTTAATAACTATAACACTGTCGGCGCCGGCCGTTCGATCGAGATATTTTTAAATATTAATGTGACCTTTGAAGGAGAAGCAGGCACCTACATTGCCAGCGCGTTTCTAAATAATGACAGACCGATGGCGGCTGGACGCGAAATCTGGGGATTTGAAAAGAAATTCGCCCAGTGTGAATTTGAAGAAAACTACGATGGAATTGTCTATTCTTCCGCGGAACGCGGCGGGTCCGTGGTGCAGAGAGGTTCGGTTGAGCGAAAATTAAGCATACCGCCGGAGGTAGGGGAGAATCCCATCTATTTTTGCGTAAAGCTGATACCTTCCGTAGAGGAGGGCGCACCGCCCGATGTAGCGCAGCTGACCAGAATGGAACTCACCGGTTACCATATTCACAGTATTGAAATGGGTCCTGCTTCATTGGAATTCCCGGTGTCGCCGGCCGGTTTTCTTCATAAAATACCTATTTTGGAGGTTTTAGACGGTTTATATCTCAAATGGGATTGCACTCTTGGTTATGGGACGGTTGTGCACGACTACCTGAAGCCTAAAAAGTCGGCCAATAAGCGCAGGACCAAAACAGCCGGAAAATAGAAGTCCCGGGTTTGACCGGTCTGATGCCACGTTGTGCCGAAGGTATTTGCCGCAGGCTCGGGCCAGTCGGCCTGGTCCTCTTCGGAGTTCATGCCCGGGCTTGCGCCAAACATGGCACGGCGAAGGTTCCAACCCCCAAGGTAGGTTCGGACCTTCTCGACGGTACCGGTATCGGTCGTGTTGCCGGGCATCACCCGGCTTTGAACCGGGATGCCCTCGCGCACGACGGCCAAGACCCCTGCGCCTTGAGTACTCCAGGCGACCGCTTTGAAGTGGCAGATACAGCCGCGCGCCCCATCCGGGTTGAGATCGGGATCGTCTTCGTAATCGGTTGAAAAACAAACTGGAGCTCCATTGGCTTTGGCAAGATCGGCCAGGCTCTTTTCAACCCGATCTTTTCCCGTAGGGATTCGATCGCAAGGACGGTTTCCAACATCACGGTTCGGTCAACCTTTGTGTTCCCGTAAGGGAAGGCGCTGCCGCTAGATTCGCCGAGTGTATTTTTAGTTGTTAAAATCGGGGCCTGAAATCGGCCAATTTGAGCCGCTTTTATGCCTACCTTGTGAAAACAAGATCCATGGCGTGGGGAGAGAAAGTTGAAACCCCGCCATGGCCATACGGGATAAATTGGGGACAGAGAAGCCATGACAGAGAGTAAAGTTCCAGGGATCCTGGCCTTTGACATGATGGCCAAGGCAGAGGACAGCCCGGAGTTTCCGGTGATCACATTTGAAAACCACTCCCATCCCGACGAGGTGCTCACCTATTCCGATCTCGTGCTCAAGGGCAACAAGCTGGCCCGAACCATGGAAAAGATGGGCATCGGCCGCGGGGACACCTTCTCTATCGTGATGCGCAATCATCCGGAGGTCGTGCTGTCCATGTATGCGGCCTCAGCTCTGGGGGCGGTGCTGGTGCCGATCGATCCCCGTTCCAAAGGCGAGAAACTCGCCTATCAGATCCGGGATTCCGGCAGCACGGGCGTTATTTTTGCCGCCGAGTTCATGGAGTCGATGGACGAGGCCCTGGCGGGACTGCCGGCGGTCAAAGTGATCGGATGCATGTACAATTCGCAGTTCGGTACGCCGCCATCCACCCGGTACCCGGATCTGAAGGAAACCCTGGAAGGCCCGGAGGTCCCGTCGTTCGACCCGGGCCCTCATGCACTCGCTGACCGCTTTATGGTCAACTATACTTCGGGCACCACCGGCAACCCCAAGGGTATCTGCATGCGTTGCGAACGCCTGCAGCTGGCCTGTAACCTGGCTGAAAACGCCTGGCAATACACACCAGATCATAAACTTTACACCGAACTTTCGCTCACCCATGGCAACGCTCAATTCGTGACATTGCTGCCGGCCCTCTATAAAACGATTCCGGCAGTTATCAGTTGCAGGTTCACCAAGAGCCGCATCTGGGACATCTGCCGTAAACATAGCTGCACCACCTTCTCCCTTTTGGGGGGGATGATGATGGGCATTTATTCGGAACCGGTCCGATCCGATGACGGTGAGAATCCGGTCGAGGTGGTTCTCAGCGCCGGCACGCCAAAAGGTATCTGGGAGGCCTTTGAAAAGCGCTTCAACGTGACCATCCACGAATGGTATGGGGCCATGGAAGGGGGCTTTGCCCACAACCCGCCGGGTACGGGTCCCGTCGGGTCCTTCGGCAAGGCGCTTGACGGCCTGATGGAGATGAAGGTGGTCCGGGAAGACGACACGGAATGCAAACCCGGGGAAATTGGAGAGCTCATTGGCCGCAGCCTGGCGGGTGAAACCAAGGTGGAGTATCACGGGAATCCCGAAGCCTCTTCGGCCAAAACCCGCGGTGGCTGGCTGCGGGCGGGCGACATGGTCCATCGGGATGAAGATGGGTGGCTGTATTTCGACTTCCGCAAGGGCGGCGGCCTCAGACGTCAGGGGGACTTCATTATGCCCGAGTATGTCGAAGGCGTCATCTGCGAACATCCTGACGTGAGCGACGTTTGCGTCTACGGGGTAAAGGCGGCCTCAGGCGCTCCCGGTGAGAGCGACCTGGTGGCGGCCATTGTTGCTGCAGAAGGGGAGGCCCCCGATATCAAGGGAATCTTCGATTTGTGCCTTAATGGCCTGGAACGTAACAGCGTACCATCCTATATCCAAGTCGTTCAGGAGATCCCCAAAACCGCTTCCGAAAAGAACCTGGACCGGTTTCTGCGAGAGGATTTCCGTCCTGAAGCTGCAGGTGTCTATAAATTTGAAGACCACAGCGCTTAGGCAGGACAATGAAGAGCAGTTTCGGATGGCGGCCTCCGGCCCTGAGGGACCCTAGGGGCCTACTCTCCGACCCGTAGGGCTCGAGTATACGAGCCGAAGGCGGCTCCGGAGGGATTGCGGATTTGTTGTATCCCTCTCCGAGCTGCAGGCTCCATGCTCTACGAGCCGGAAGCTGCGCTCTATCTCTTTTTAATAAAAGGAAAAAAAAATGAAAGAAGCAGTTATCGTATCAACGGCAAGAACACCCATCGGAAAAGCGTATCGCGGCGCTTTCAACGATACAGAATCGCCAACCATGGGGGGGCACGCCATTCGGGAAGCCGTCAAACGCGCCGGAATCGCACCCGGGGAAGTAGAAGATGTCGTTATGGGCTGTGCTGTGCCGCAAGGTACCTCCGGGTACAACATCGGCAGAAATAGCGCCTTGGCTGCCGGCCTGCCCGCGACGACTTCAGGAATGACTGTTGATCGGCAGTGTTCATCGGGTTTGATGGCTGTTGCCACGGCGGCCAGGCAGATCATAGAAGACGATATGCCCATTGTCATCGGGGCCGGCCTGGAATCCATTAGCCTGGTTGAAAATGAGCACCAAAGCCATTACAGGGCGAAAGATCCGAATGTGCTGAAATTTTGCGAACATGCGTATATGACCATGGTTGAGACGGCAGAAACGGTAGCCAAAAGATATAATATCAGCAGGGAAGCGCAGGATGCGTATGCGCTCCAAAGCCAGCAAAGAACGGCTGCAGCCCAGGTGGCCGGCAAATTTGACGATGAAATTGTTCCTTTGGCTACAACCAAAGTTATCGTCGACAAGCAGACAAAAGCAATTTCCAAGGTCGATGTTCTGCTTGAAAAAGATGAAGGCAATCGCCCTGAGACAACCGCCGCAGCGTTGCAAAGGTTAAAGCCCGTGTACGAGGGCGGGGTGATTACAGCCGGCAATGCCAGTCAGCTTTCGGATGGGGCTTCGGCTGCGGTGCTGATGGACAGCAAGCTGGCGGAACACAAAGGGCTACTTCCTCTGGGAGCCTATAGAGGCGTTGCTGTGGCGGGTTGTGAACCGGACGAAATGGGTATCGGGCCTGTTTTTGCAATACCAAAGCTATTGAGGAGAAACGGGCTCAAAATGAATGATATCGGTCTCTGGGAATTAAATGAGGCGTTTGCGGTTCAAGTGATTTATTGCCGGGACAAGCTGGAAATTCCCGATGAATTACTGAACGTGAATGGGGGGGCCATTTCGATTGGACACCCTTACGGAATGAGTGGGGCTCGCATGGTCGGGCACGCGTTAATCGAAGGTAAACGGCGTGGAGCCAAGTATGTGGTCTGCACCATGTGTGTCGGTGGCGGCATGGGAGTTGCCGGCCTCTTTGAGGTGTATTAAATTGCAGTAATTTCGGGACGCGCATTGGAAAGGGATTTCAAGTGCCAATTTATGAATTTGAAGGCCAAAGCCCTCAAATCGGCAAAGGAACATGGGTGGCGCCCAGTGCTGAAATCATCGGCAATGTGGATATCGGTGAAAACTGCTACATCGGCTTCGGTGCCATCATCAGAGGCGACTTCGGGAAAATAATCATCGGCGGCGAATCACTGGTCGAGGAAGGCGTCGTTATTCACACCGCAGAACTGACAGAAATCGGAAAGAAGGTCATTATCGGCCACATGGCATTGATCCATGATGCCGTTGTCCATGATGAGGCGCTCATCGGAATGAAATCCATGATCTGCGAATATGCGACAATCGGCAGGGGGTCGATCCTTGCGGAGCGGTCACTGGTCGGAAAGCAAACCAGTATCCCTGCCGGAAAGATCGCTGCAGGCGCCCCGGCAAAGGTAGTGGGCGATGTCGCCACACGCCACCGGGAAATGCTTGCGGACGGCCACAATGCCTATCTTGAACTTATTCGTTCCTATCAGCGCGGTTTCCGGAAAAAATAGCGCGATGACAAGAAGAAATGCCGTCATAATTCTGTCCCTGTCATTTTTGAATTTCCCAGCGCATGTATTTTCATTGTCCAAATTCTGCCGATCGCCATAGTTCTAAAGATTTTTGCCGGGCTTAAATAATGGATTTACCGTTTGGCAAAATGATGACGTCTCGTAATAATACCGCGACGAGCCCTATTGCATACCCAAAAATTCCCCGCAGGAACCAGGTGCAATATTTTGATGATTTAGGTATTCTTTCAAACTGCGGCGACTGTTCCATCATTCTCCGCCTCCGGCGGATAGGCAAAGCGAACTAAGTTCCAACGATGTTGCCGGCAAAACGCTCAGGCGGCCAAAATCTCCCTTATCTTGATCGACAACTCATTCGTTACGAATGGCTTTTGAATAAATCCGTTGCAACCGCGTTTCAGGATTTCAGACGCTTGACCTTTCTGACTGTACCCGTTTGACAGCAGCACTTTCACCTCCGGATCGATCCCTTTGAGGATTCCGTAAACCTCCCCGCCGCTCATCTCCGGCATAACCAGATTCAGTATGACGACAGCAATCTGGTCTTTGTTTGATCTGTAAATCTCGATCCCTTCCTTGCCCCCGTGAGCAGTTAGGACTTTATAGCCCAGCCTTCTCAACATTTGCGCACCAACATCGATGACTATCTGTTCGTCGTCGATCAGCAGTATCGTCTCGGAACCTTTCAATATTGGCTGCACTGCCGGCAATTCGCTGGGGATTGGCTTGTCTGAAATCGGCAAATATATTCTAAAGGTAGCGCCTTTGCCCTTGCTACTTTCGACGGTAATGACGCCATCGTGATTTTTAATGATTCCGTAAGCCGAAGCCAGGCCAAGCCCGGTTCCGCTTTCTTGTTCCCTGGTGGTGAAAAACGGATCAAATACTCTTTTGGCTGTTTCTTCATCCATTCCGATACCGGTGTCCGTGATCTCGATCTCTACATATTTCCCGGCTTTAAGACCGTTCGCGTTAGCGAAGTTATCCTCGAGAATCACTTCTTGTGTGTGGATATATAGCTGTCCGATCCCGGACATGGCCTGCAATGCATTAAGAAAAATGTTCAGCAACACCTGATCAATCTGGTCTTGGTCGACTTCAACCGTGCAAACGCCGGATTGATTTTTCTTGTGGATGGTGATTTCCTTCCTGGTTCTGGCAAGCATCTGGGTGCTTCTGTCTATTATTTTGATCAGATCCGTTGGCTTGACCTCGTATTTTCCTCCCCGGGCAAAACGCAAAAGCTGTTTGGTGAGTTTTTCCGCACTCATGACATAGCCTTCGGTCTCCTTCAAATGCTCGTAAAAGGGATGGCTTGAGTCGATATCGAACAACATCAATGAGTTTCTCCCCTGGATGCCCATCAAAAGATTGTTGAAATCATGGGCGACCCCGCCGGCCAGTGTACCCAAGGCCTCCATTTTTTGAGATAATTGAAGTTGTTTTTCCAATTGTCTTTGAATCGTTATATCCCGCAGAAAATTCAAGGTCGCCGGGCCGTCTTCCCAGTTGATCTGAACGGAATGCAGTTCAGCCCACATGATTTGACCCATGGTCCCAACCAGTCTGAATGTGATTGTATTTGGCAGCTTTTCGCCCGCCTGCTGTCGGCGGTATCCGTCAATTACCATATCCGTGTCTTCCGGATGCAGATATTCGGCAAGACGAGTCCGATCCAGCTCGATGTCCAATCTCGTCCCAATTTGTTTCGCCTGCTGATTCAAGCACTTAATTTTCCCATCCTGAAGAATAAATATGCCGTCATTTGCATTTTCCACCAAAAGACTAAATTTCGCCTCGCTTTCCCGCAGTGCATCCTCGACCAGGCGGCGTTCATCTAGTTCTTGGGCAAGATTCCGAGTCGCCGTCCCCAATTCCGTGTTGTGATCTTCCAGCCGCCGAATCAGGGGATTGCTGATTCGAAGAAGTAAGCTGACGCCGATTAAGATGACGATGATTCCCAATAAGCCGGCGATAACACCCGCTTTGGCAAACGGTGCCCGGATTTCAGACAGGTCGATCTTGACCACAATTCCAAGGTCTAATTCGGATACCGGCTCATGGGCCGCCAGCACCTTCACCCCGCGGTAGTCAATTCCCACGATCGTACCCGATCGCCCAAGCAATGCCTGCCGCATGGGTTCGGCCATCTTTGAATTAAAACCGATCGGCTTGGGGTGTTCGAGGCCGCCACGCCGGTGCCTGAGCAGAAAGCTAATCGTAGCCTCTTTTTTTTGAGCCAAGGTAAATTCGATGGTCCGGCCGGAGTGCTCGTAATTCCGATGTGCCTCTACAATTTGACTCAGAGTCGCAGCCCTTGCACCACCCGGCGTTTCAGATGTGACGTGTGCGGCGTTAAACCTGGCGAAAGCCTCTATCAGTCGGGCCTGGCTTTGAACGGTTTCTACAAGCCGCTCCTCTTCCTCGCTGACGGCCGCAATATACAGAGAGGTTATCGCGACACCGGCAACGATCAGGGAGCTTAAAGCCAAAATCAGAATCAATACAAAAACGCGTTTTCGCTCACTCATTGCAAGTCTCCACGTTTTCTTGATAATCACGATGTTTGCGGCAGATGTCCCAGATGCGGCTTCTATTGAACCTGCAGCTGATGACTGCCGGAATCTCGCTGAAAAGGGCTGCAAACAGCGTCACGAAATGGGCGTTGTCATGAATGTGCGAACGTCCGGTGGGGAGTTTTTGATCTTGCGGGTATTGCCAGACGCTTTCAACCAGTAAAGAGGCCGGCCGTTGTCAATGCGTACCCCTCCATTTCGGGGAAAGAGGCATCCATCAGAATCAGATCAATTGGCTTCTTGTCTGATATTTCTAGTGCATCTGCACCAGTCCTGAACGATTCAAGGCCATGCCCGAGTTTTTTGACGACTTTTTCGAATGTTCCGTCACCTCCTAATTCAGAGCTGACAAGCATGATTTCCACAATTGCGAACCTTACTTGTTTAAGATGAGAAACAGAAACAGGAAATCGACCTGAAACCCTGTTAAGGCTTTAGTGTTAGAGCGGGCAAAGTCCATGCCAAGGCTCAATGGCCGTCATAACCAACCGAAATTATGAAGGGATGTCTATAAATCGGTTTACTGCTACTCAAGCGATGAAAGTAAGGTGAGAACTATTGTTCGCACAACGGCAGGTAATTCAGATATAACCAAATGAATATATAGAACGAATAAGGATAGATTGTGAGAGCGAAGCGAACCACAATCTTATCCTGTAGTTGGACAAGCCCGATATGGGAAGCACGGATCCTATATATAAGCAAATATATTTTTTGGGCGCAGGAGGCGATG
>Ga0209454_1000193_pt1 | contig 35606 bp, 7 predicted proteins | sample WorMetHERISLAND1_2_FD_187400 | JGI IMG/M metagenome (GOLD analysis project Ga0209454, IMG submission 187400) | Marine gutless worms symbiont microbial communities from Max Planck institute for Marine Microbiology, Germany - Olavius geniculatus... | ecosystem: Host-associated > Annelida >... | reverse complement strand
ATCAATGGGTTAGAAATCTTGCAGTTGATTTTTCCGCTGAAATACTGATACAATTATGAGTGAATGTGTTAAATTTATAATATGATATCAGCCGGTTATAGAATCTAACTCCAGAATGACCCTGTAGAAAAATTCGTTTGAATTTTCTAAATCAACGCCAAAGCTGCAGTTCAATTCCAGGTCGGCCGATAGTGAGATAACATGCTGATTTACTAAATAATCTTTCCAAATAACCGCAGCCGAATTCTCGGCGCAAACTTCACCTCTGCGAGTTGCATTGATTTTAAAATCGAACTGCAACACGCCTCCACCCGGGGTAACCCCGCCATTCAGGCAATCGATGTATAGTTCTAAGTCATCGTAATTCCCTGAAATTTCCTCAATAGTCTGAAGGACACCCTGGCTGTCGGGCGGATCGAGAGCGTCGTTGAAATAGTCATATACCGGTTTGGCCAAGCGTGCGTCGAAAATTTCAACCAATCCGATAAATTCACCTACGGTGCGGTCCATGGTTGGCGTAAACGTCGCGCCAAACGCATCGAAATTTTCCAGCACGCCCCCAACCCGCGACAGGCCATTCAGCCCCCTGACAATCTGATCCTGCTGGTGCGATGAGATAACCGAATTTTCATATGATGCACCATCGGATTCTGACGAAGCCGCATCATCGTACTCGTCCTCGTCCTCGTGCTCGCCCTCGAAAACTTTGGATTGATCGTGATCAAAATCGTCCTTGAATTCAGCCTCGAATCCGTCCGCTTGCTCGTGCTCGTCCTCGAATTCGATTGAATTATCGTCCTCATCCTCGAACTCATTCGCATCCTCGGATTTGTCATCATCTTCAATCAGATGGTCTTCACCAAGTCCCGCAAAAATGTCGTCGATGGATTGTGATGGGTCGTAGGTGGTTTGGTTTTGGTAGGAATTTTCCTCGAGTCGATCCTCATCGCCGAGCGCAATCTCATCAATTTGGGGCAGCAGATCGGTATCGAATTCGGATTCGCATTCATCCGACAGATCGCACGGCGATGCCAATGACCCGTCGACAGATAATAGAATTCGCGGTTCAAGGCTTTCTAACTCAAACCGGTTATTTGGGCCTGGCCGTTTCAACTTGAATGCGCCCCCCTGTAAAAAGCACACCATCGTCAATGGAACGGTTTTAGCCGCATGACCTGGTACTTAGGTCGGCAAATGCAATCTCAATTACGCGATCACATTAACTAAAAAAAAGAGTCAATTTAACATCCATCGTAGAAATTATCGGACAGGACCGCAGGTAAACCATTCAGGCCCGGCAGAAATAAAGGAGGGCAGATCCGATGGTGATCAGGGAGATACTCAAGAGAAACTCTGGCTTAACAGGAATTATTGATAATCGGAGTGTAGTTTTCTATATATCTATATCGTTGCCACCATTACCAAACGACGAATTAGATGTCAATAGTTTGATAATTTTTTTTAATTGCTGATGCCCAACCGTGACAGATAATTAAACAAAAAAATCCTTCAACTTTACCTCATTGTTAACAATTTCCGTGGAATATTAATTCGTTTTAACCCCTTTTACTGTGACCATCACCAAAAAAATGCAAGCTGAATGGTGGACTTAAGTTACAAAAAAGAAGGGAAAAGTCGAAAACAAGATATTATCCAAAACGGATTTATCTGGATAATAAAGGAGGAAAAGTCCAGAATGCGCAAAATAATATAACTAAAAAGGTTGTTTCTCTCCATGATTCCGCGTCAGAGGCTCGTGGGGAATTTTGGGTCCGTGATATATTGATATATTTTCGAATCCTTTGATAAGTAAAATCAGCAAGGTTTGGTGGGCACTGCCCACCCTACTTCTTCCTTTGTCCCTTTTCCTAACAAACGACTATCCGTTCCGCGTTGATGAACCCGTCCAGATTCAACTCGTCTCCGGCGTGCAGGTAAACGAAGCGCGCCTTCCCATCATCGAGCCCGGTCAGTGAAGCCTGGGAAAGGAGCGTCAGGTCATTGCGGGCTGACAGCTCGATCCGGTCGAAAGCCTCGACGGCGCCAGCCACCTCTATGTTGCCACGGGCTTTGATTTTCACATCGTCTGCAGCCCTCACATTGCCGGCCGTGATCGGGGCGTCAACTAAGCTGCCGTCATCCGCCTTGATCCTCACATCATCCGGCGAGTCGATGGCCGCTTGGATTTGAAGCTCAGCTCCTGAATCGATCGCGATATCGTATTGGTTTGACCTATTTTCAATATTGTTCAGCTGCAATGGCAAAATTCAGATTCTGGGCATCCTTCAACAGAAATGAGGTAATGCCGATTAAATTGCCATGTGAATCGAATAAGCCGCCACCCGAAGAACCTCTTGAGATTGGCGCAGATGTCTGGATTAGCATCAGGCCCTTGTACCGTCTTAAACCCGATATAATGCCTACGCCCAGGGTTTGCTGTAAACCAACCGGCGTGCCAACCGTATAGACGGTTTCGCCAACCGCTAAATCTTTAAATTTTCGGATTGCGTCAACCGGATCAAGATTAAAATTTTTAGTTTATGTCTTCGTTGGGCAGGCAGATTTCACAGATTTAGGTTAGTTGATAAGCTCATAAGTTGATGAATGTGCGGACACATGCAGCAGTTCCCAATTTAAAGCGAGATATCATCGCGCATCAGATTGGCGACCGCATATAGTGGATATGAATGCAGATTGATTTCTACAAATTCATCAAATTCCTTTCCGAGTTCGCGACAGCTATACGTCTTGCCAACCTGTCTGGCCCCTCGAAGCAGCAGCGACTTCCTGCCGGGTTCATCCGCCCACTGTTGTAAACGCCTGTCAATCAAACGTTTCATTTACAAACCTTTCCAGACATGGTCAAAATTAGAAGATAAATTTGTTTAAATATGGTCAATAATATAGGTAAGAACACAAAATCTATGGTTAATTGTAAAGGAAATTTATATCAGATCGGTTTTTGGAGCATGAGGCGGTGGAGTTGGCCCAAATCGGCAACATCACTTCAGAGCGCTAATCCAGAATCGCGCTTCAGCTTAAGCAGCAGGGAACGCCGATTCCGACCAACGACATATGGATTGCAGCGCAGACAATGGAGCTCGGCGCCGAGCTGATTACCGCCGATCGACACTTCGAGAAAATCAAAGGACTGGTGTTCACAATCGTTGAAACACAATAGTCAACTCCATATCCTTTTATTCTCCCTTTCAGCTGTGACCTTCCACCTTTTGCCTTTTTTGAAACCATGACACCTCAGTAGAATAAATTTAAGATTTCATTGGGCAGGCTGGAATTTCAAGGATGTGGAAAAGTTGATAGCCAATAGTCTTTTATTTATGGTTATTTATAGTTGAAAAATGTGGCCGCCTATATTATAAACTGCATATATGTTGCGGATTATAATGAAATATCGAAACTGATTTGAGAAATGTGATGTATCAACGAACCCTTGATTTGGCGGAACTCTTGAAAAAGAAGTCGTTTTTTTTGTTCGGCCCCAGAGGGACCGGAAAGACGACGCTCCTGCGCCACACCCTGGCTGACGCCACCGTGATCGACTTGCTGGAAATTAGCACCTACCGTGAGTATTTAAAAAATCCATCCCTAATTTCAGAACAAAAGTTAAAGCCGATAGTGGTCATCGACGAGGTACAAAAGCTGCCGGAAATATTGGATGAAGTGCACCGTCTGATCGAAGCGGAGAAGCTGACGTTTTTGCTGACCGGCAGCAGCGCCCGCAAACTAAAAAGAGGCGGAGCCAACTTGCTGGCGGGAAGAGCCTGGTGGGCCGAAATGTTTCCGTTAACGTCATGCGAAATCCCGGATTTTGATTTGATAACCTATCTCAACAGGGGCGGATTGCCCGCGGTTTATCCAAGCAATGATTATATCGAGGAACTCAGGGCGTACACGGCCTTGTATTTGAAAGAAGAAATCCAGAATGAAGCATTGACGAGAAAAGTGGCTCAATTCTCAGATTTTTTGGATTTAATGGCTCTCAGCAACGGCGAAGAGATAAGCTATCAGTCCATTGCCGGCGACTGCGGTGTTTCACCCAACTCCGTTAAGAATTACATCCAGGTATTGGAAGACACTTTGGTGGCCTTTCAACTTAAAGCGTTTACGAAAACCCGCAAAAGAAAGGCCATCGGCCGATCCAAGCTCTATTTTTTTGATATCGGCGTAACCAATTCGCTGGCGAACCGGGGGGAAATCATGGGCGGTTCGGAATTATTCGGCAAGGTATTTGAGCATTTTATCCTGCTGGAGGTGAGGGCCTTTTTGTCCTATGCGAGAAAAAACATCCAGATATGCTATTGGCGGTCCACGTCCCGCTTCGAAGTAGACCTGATACTGGGCAACCAGTGGGGAATTGAAATTAAAAGCGCAGCATCGATACAAGACAAACACCTCAAAGGCATCAGAGCGTTAAAGGAAGAAGGAAATATTCAAAATTTTGCCGCCGTCAGTTGTGATCGATATGAAAGAGTAACCCATGATAATATTGCCATCTTCCCCTGGAAACTTTTTCTGGAAAAGCTATGGAACGGGGATATCGTCTGATATGCGATCCACGGTATTGTTTACAACGCGTCAATCGCCAAGGCGGTCATAATGGATTGAATGAGACCCCATTATCAAAATCCGGCAGGTGCCTAAATCAAAGGCACTGATTTCGATCAGCTATGGTGCTTTTTGGGGAAGATCGGTATCATGCCACCGCCGTGCAACCGAATACGCATTTCGTGGCAAAAAAAGAAACGAAAATTCTTCTTGAATAACTCCCAATTGGTTTTTCAACTTAATTGGGTTTTGAGCTTTGAGCTTTCAGCTTTGAGCTTACCTGCTTTGAGCTTTGACCCTAAACCTTTATCCCCTAGTTTTCACAGTTGACACCCGCACATGCGAGGTATAAAATGAGTCAATTCAAGTCAGGAGGTGAGTTATGGCCCAAATTACCTTGCGAGGGATCGATCCGCAAATCGAACGCAAAATACGCAGGATGGCCCAAAAAAGCGGGAAATCTCTAAACCGCGTCATTCTTGACATGATTTACCAGCACACGGGATTAAGCAAAAAAGGCAAAAAACCTCCGGCGGAGTCATTGAGAAAACTTGCCGGCGGCTGGAGTGAAAAAGATGCTTCGGAATTCCTGGAATCGATTAAGTCATGCGAACAGATTGACGAGGAGATGTGGACGTGAAAATCATGCTGGACACCAGTGCCTACGTCGGGTTCAAGCGCAATGCGGCGGAAGCGGTGGAAACCATTGTGCGGGCCGAACTGATACTGTTTTCTCCAGTTGTCCTGGGAGAACTCATGTTCGGATTTCGCAGCGGTACTCGATTCCAAGAAAATATGGAAGCCCTCAACCGGTTTTTGGAGCATGAGGCGGTGGAGTTGGCCCAAATCGGCAACATCACTTCAGACCGCTACTCCAGAATCGCGCTTCAGCTCAAGCAGCAGGGAACGCCGATTCCGACCAACGACATATGGATCGCAGCGCAGACAATGGAGCTCGGCGCCGAGCTGATCACATCCGATCGACACTTCGAGAAAATCAAAGGACTGGTTTACTCAATCGTTGAAACACAATAGTCAACTCCATATCCTTTGAGCTTTGAGCATTGAGCTTTCAACTGTGACCATCCACCCTCCACCTTCTACCTTCTACCTTCCACTCCACCTCCTTCCTGAACCCAGAACCCAGAACCCTGAACCTTGAACCCTGAACCTTTTTCCTTTGAGCTTTCAGCTTTCAGCTTACCTGCTTTGAGCTTTCAGCTTTCAGCTATCCTCCTCCCCTCAATCACGCGCGATCAGGTGGGCCTGCAGGTTGTCTTTGCCGTCTTTCAAGCCGAACTTGCGGCGGATCTTGGTGCGATGAAACTCGATGGTTCTGACGGAAAGCCCCATGTCGGCGATCATTTCCGCCAGGTCCCGTCCCGACGATTCCGTTGGCGGGACGATGGTGCCGATAACGTTCCGGCCCACAATTTCCGGCTCCCGGTAGCCGAAAAATTCCAGGGCAAACGCGTTGATAAACTGAATATTCCCCTGAGCGTCCAGTTTTAAAATGATGCTGTTGGCATTCTGTACCAGCTGCCGGCAATTATTCTCACTTTCCTCCAGCGCAGCCTCAATCTGTTTGCGTTCTTCAATTTGCTCCTTCAGGGACCGGTTGGCGGCGGTCAGTTCAGCCGTACGGTCCCGGACCCGGCTTTCCAGCTCATCGCGGGCTTTTTGCAGATCCGCTTCGGCCTGCTTGCGCGCGGTAATATCACGCGCCATCCCCAGAAAACCCCGCGGTTTCCCTTTTTCGTAAAGCAGAGAGCCGCCGGCATTCACCCAGACACAACTGCCGTCTTTACGCTTGACTTTATATTCGATAACCCTTTGTTCATAACTATTCTGACGTATCTCGGCCAAAAACGCCACGGCTTTCGGCAAATGATCTTCCGCTATTATAGATGCAAAATCGAGGCGTGCGATCTCTTTTCTCTCATAACCCAGCAAGTTCAAGGCCGCATCATTGGCGTCTAAGAATTTGCCGTCAAGATCGTGAATATAGATGCAGTTAAACCGGTGGTCATAGATGGCCCGGTATTTTTTCCGGTCGGCCTGAAACTCCCCCACAGTTTGCTTCAGTCTGAGGTTTTCCTGCGCCAAATCTTCATAGGTGGGTTTTAAAGCCATTTGATATTCTCCGGGCAATCGTAGGAAAAGCGGGAAGTGTATTAAAATATCTCACGGATGTCATTTTTTCCCACTGCCGGTGTGCTCCTTTGTCGAGAAGTTTGCCCGCGAATCCCGCATGACATTGTCACTTTGTTTCTTAAAAAAGAAAAAACTAAACAAAAAAATCTTTCAACCTTACCTCGTTGTTAACAATTTCCGTGGAGTTTGAATCTGTTTTAACCCCATCTGCGGTGACCATCACCAAAACAAATCAAGCTGAATGGTGGACTTAAGTTACAAAAAAGAAGGGAAAAGTCCAAAATAAGATACTATCAACAATGGATTTATATGGAAAAGAAAGGAGGAAAAGTCCAGAATACGCAAAATAAAAGAGGGTTGTCCGTCCCTTATTTTGCTGGACGATTGGAGTAGGTTAGGGTGGGCACTGCCTACCCCAGTGAAGTGTCCAAAAAGTTTTGAAGGTGATTTTGGCAATTTAGGATTCTAAGGACACGATAGAATTAAGATGAAAATCCGAATATCGAATTTCCCGTGACGCCAAAGGGGGTCAAATTTTTCAAATAATGCGACAATTCATATTGCCAATAAAAGGAACAAAATTTATGAGACGCGGCACTAGTTCTTTCTTTCACCTCTATCCTAACAAACAACGAGCCGTTCCGCGTTGATATAGCCGTCCAGGTTCAACTCGTTTCCGGCGCGCAGGTAAACGAAGCGCGCCTTCCCATCATCGAGCCCGGTCAGTGAAGCCTGGGAAAGGAGCGTCAGGTCATTGCGGGCCGACAGCTCGATCCGGTCGAAAGCCTCGATCTCGCCGGCCACCTCGATGTTGCCACGGGCTTTGACTTTAACGTCGTTTGCGGCCCTCACATCGCCGGCCAGGCTCACATCAGAGTGGGAATCCACTTTCACGTCGTCACCGGCAAATAGCTTTGCTCCGATGCTCAATAGCCCCTTGGCTTTGAGCTCAATGTCGTCGCCGGCCGTCAGCACTGAGTCGGCGGCGGTCACGAGGCTGCCGCCGCTTTCAACCTTGATCTCATCAGCGGCCGTGATCTGGGCGTCAACGAAGATGCCGTCATCGGCCTTGATCTTCACATCATCCGTCGAGTCGATGGCCGCCTGGATATAGAGCTCAGCCCCTGAATCGATCGTGACATCCGGGCTTTCTTTGTGGCACTTGCCGTGCTTGGAGCTTGAAGCATTTAATCCGTTACCGGCATTGACGGCGCCTCCAAGAACGATATTCCCGCAGCGCGTCTCAAGCTCAACATCAGTGCCGGCCGTTAATGCGGCCGAGATGTCTGTTGTCGTCAGGTCGTACTTTGAATATAGATCCAGATCGCTGCCGGCTTGCAGGGCATTACGGATGATCAGGTTTTCATCGGCGTCGATGTCAATCGAAGCTCCGGCTACCACGCTTCCCGCGATGATCACGTCACCATCCCAGGATTCGATTCTGATGTCATCCCCGGCAGTGACTTCCGCACCTATAGTTATCGTACCACCCGCATATATCTCGATGTCCTCCCCGGCGCAAATTTGCCCGATGTCTCCGGAATAAAGCTGCCCGGACAGAAGCACCGAACCAGCCGCCTTCAGCTCGACATCGCCCTTTTCAGAGCCCGTCTTGGAGTGGTCAACGAAAATGTCGCCGTATTTTGACTCAAGCTCGATGTCGTGGCCGCCGCTGTCCAGGTAGACAACATGGATACTCCCGGTGGCCGAGACATCGACGTCGTTTTCGAGGCTGGCGAAGAGCTCGACATCACCCGGGACGTTTTTCAACTTCAGCTTTTTGCCGCCATCGAACTCGAACAGGGCTTGTTTTTGGCCGTGGTGATCTTTTTTGCCGTGGTGTTTTTTCTTGCCGGGCGGATTGAGCGGTTTGAAGCTGCGGTCCAAGCCCTCGTCGATGTTGCCCCGGGCATAGAGGATTCCCAGTGCGCCGCTTAGATCCGTATCCGCATCGGCTTCGGCCACTTCCAAAATATCCCCGGCCGAGCTAAGCGAAATCTGGCTGTTCTGGCTGCCAACGCCAATATAGTCCACCAGGATATCACCGTCCAATGTCATCAGACCGACGTTGTTGCCCTTCTGGTCGGCCTGGGACTCGACCCGAATTGCTGCGATTTCGCCGCCCGCCTTGACGTGGATCGGCCCGTTGGCATTGGTCACCTCTCTGAGGACGATGCTGTCGGTCTCCTTGATCTCCAGTATCCCTTGGTCCTCAACCCTTGCATCCATTGCTGCAACCCGGGTACGCAGGAAGATTCCTGAATTGGCGGATGCTGCGAGCAGATTGGTCGTCACGGGGTCATCACTTTCCAGGTAAATCCGGCCGCCGGCCTGCAGAAATGTGGTCCCGGCAGCGGTGCCGGTGGTCACCATGCCGTTGATGATAATATCTCCATCGGCCAAGATGCTAATCTCACCGTCGGCCGCGACCACGGAAGCAAGCTCGATATCGTCTACATCGTTCAGAAAGATCATGCTGCTGCCGACTTCCGCGACCAGGGCGGCCAGCTGGATCTCGAGATACAGGTTGTCTGCCGAGCCGCCCCAGATGTTCTTCCCGGCCGCAAGATGCGCTGCGTTGGCCACCAGGTCCACCTCGACATCATCGGGATGCATCTCAAGAACCGAGCCGGCGGCAGTCAGGACAACGATTCCGGCTTCCACTCCCGCATCCAGGTAGCCAATGACAATGTCGCCGCTTGTGGCATTCAGCTCAATATCTCCGGCGCCGGATTCCACCTGGCGGGCTGTTATGGTTCCGGTCGCCGTTACCTTCACGATGCCGGAAGCAAAAACGTCGAGCTCGATATTGCCCGCAAAATCGTAGATGAAGTCTTCACCGTAGAACCCGAATATGGCGAGATCCATTTCTAGGTCCAGTTCCGGATATGGGGCGCTGCCAAACGCTCCCCCGGCGTCCATATAAGCATGGTGACCCCGGACGTCGATGCCATCATCAGGATCCGGCGCCGCATTATACTCGTGAATATTCCCGGCCGCCTGCACGGTGATCCCGCCATAGGCAATTCCCACCGCCAGAAAATCGATGAGAACGTCACCACCGGTCGTCGTCAGGCTGATGTCGTTGCCGGCGGCATCAGTCAACGATTCAACGGTCAATACTGAAATCGTGCCGCCGGCCGTGATCGTGATCGAACCGTCAGCCGTACTGACATCTTCTAGCGTTACGGCGTCCGCTTCACTGATCGCGATATCGCCCGCACCGGTCACATGGGCGACAATCACATCCACCGCGGTCTTAAGGGTTATCCCTGAGACGGCTGTTGCTTCCAGCCGCTGTGCCAGGCACCCGGAGCCGGTCACGCGGACCTGGCCGGCAGCTGTCAGGATGATATTCTTGGCAGCCAGATCGCCGTCGATGCTGAGATTGACGCCGGTGGCCGAAAGTGTTCCGTCGGCAACCGTAACTGCTGTTAGGGCAAGATCATTCACCTCGATTACATCGGCATCCCCGGTTCCCGTAACATTAATAGCCAGCGATCCAATGTCGGTGGTCATGGCCACAGAAGCGGCCGCGGTGACCGTCAAGACGTCGGCAGCGACCGTTCCTGAAACCGTGATCGAGCCGTCCGAGACAAGGGTGACATCTCCCGAGGTCCCGGCTTTTATTTGGTCGATCCAGATACTGCCGCCGGCTGCGGTGAGTGCGATATCATTGGAATCGGAATCGGTGTGAGACTCCAGATTGACTGCCGTGACGGTTCCCCCGGCGGTGACTGTAATCGAACCATCGGCGGCTTCTATATGAGCCAGTGTGATCGCATCGGTCTCGCTTACAGTGATATCACCGGCACTACTGCTTGCGACCCGGAGCACATCGACGGTGGTCACCAGCGTGATCGGCCCGACTGCCATGACGCTCAGTTCATCCGCCCTGATCATGGTGGCGATGTCAACGACCGCGCCGGCGGCATCCAGGATCACATCACCATGAGCACCGGCATCGACGTCGCCGACTTGGATGTCGCCGGCTGTTGCAACCAGTGTGATATCGTTGCCGGCCAAATCAGTGCTTGATCCAAGCTCTAGCGCTGTGATCGTTCCGCCCGCAATTGCCTTAATTCTGCCGTTTGCAGTGATAACGCGAGTCAGCACGATGGCATCTGCTTCCGCGATTTCGATATTGCCCGGGCCGGTAACGCGGGCCGTGATATCGTCCATTTCGGTTTGCAGATTCATACCGTTCGCAGCAACTGCATTCAGGAAACTGCCGGCTAGCAGACCACCTGATGGGACGGATATCAAACCGCCGGCCGCGATGATTATCTGATCGGCGAACACCATGCCGGTGGCGGTGATATTCTCGGCCGTGACGGTGAAGCTGCCGTCAGCCAGTTGGACTTCGTGCAGGGTTAGATCATCGGATTCACTGACGACGGCATTCCCGGTCCCCTCGATCGTCAGCGACAGTGACGCCACATCCGTGGTCAAGGTGATGCTGTCAGCTTCGACAACCGTCAACTCACCCTGATTGGCGGCCGCAAGACGGTTGACGGTAGTATTTAAAACCATAGGACCGCCGGCTTTTGCATGCAGCGCATCGGCAGCGATCTTACCGCCGGTCCCTGTGATTGCACCGGCGGCATTCAGCGTCACGGCACCCTGGGCGCCGGCAACGATGAGACCGGCAGTGATATCAACGGCCGCCACGCTGATGCTGCCGTCGACAGTATGAAGATCATTTAGAATAACCGAGTCTGCCTCGGTAATGCGGATGTTGCCGCTGCCGCTCACACGGGCTGTGATATCGTTCACCCGGGTGTTCAGAATCATGCCCATGGCGGCCGTGGCTTCAAGGCTGCCACCGACCAGTTGTTCCGGCAGACCGGCGGATATTGCGCTCCTGGCGGTGAGAACGATCTTATTGGCCGTCACCATGCCGGTTGCGGTAATGTCGTCGGCTTCAAGGACAAACGCACCGTCAAACAGCTCGACAGCGGTCAGCGCAATGTCATCGGTTTCAGTGACGATCACATCTCCGGCACCGCTGGTTTGCGCGTCCAGGCCGGCCACCGTGGTCTCCAGGACCATTGGGCCGCCGGACCGGGCCATCAGGAAATCTGCCGTGACGACCGTCCGCAAAGCGCCGTCTGCGTTCAAGGTCACATCGCCTTGGGCGCCGGCATCAATTGCGTTGGCCTCAATATCGCCCGTCGTTGTCGTCAGGAAGATATCATTGGCATCTGAATCCGTATGGGATTCCAGCTTGTGTGCCGTGATGGCGGCACCGGCGACAACCGTGATGGCGCCGTTTTGGGTCGAGACATCTCTTAAAACGACTGCGCTGAGTTCCAAGATTTCAATGCTGCCTGGGCCGCTCACCTCCGCCGCGATGTCAGCGGCATCGGTCCGCAGTACCAGGCCGGACACGGAATAAGTTTCCAACTTCCCGGCAGCCAGGAGCCCCGGGGCGGTCATGGATATCGAAGCCCTGGACCGCAAGGTAATTTCACTCGCCGAAACAAGATCGGTTATTGTCAGACTGTCGGCATCAACGGTCAGGCTGCCGTTGAAAACTTCGACGCTGACCAGGATGAGATCGTTTACTTCAACGATCCGGACGTCACCAACCGAGGCAGTTGTTAAAGTTAAGGCAGCGACATCTGAATTTATAACAATTCCGTCCGTCTCGGTTACGGTCAGCGATCCATCGTTGATTGCCCAAAGCGCAGCGACAGTGGTGTCCAGCGTCATGGAGCCGGAGGCCGTTGCAAAAAGCTCATCCGCGGTAATCTTACCGACGATGTCCGCTATCGCGCCGCCGGCATGCAGGATTACATCGCCCGCGGCGCCGGCCATGACGACTCCGATATCTATATCGCCGGGGGTTGCCGTTAATTCAATATCATTATTATCAGAGTCTGCCTGGGATACCACCGAGACAGCCTCAATCGTACCGCCGGCGGTTACCGCAATCGAGCCATCACCTGTTTGCACATGAGCCAGCTCAATCGCATCGGTCTCGTTTACGGTAATATCACCGGTTCCACTGCTTGCGGCCCTGAGAACACTGACGGTGGTCACCAGGGTGATCGGACCGGCGGCAGTGACGCTCAGTTCATCGGCGATGACTGTTGCGGTCATCGTTCCGGCTGCATTCAGGGTGACATCGCCATGGAGCCCCGCATGAATCGTGTCTCCCTGGATGTCGCCGCTCGTTGCTGTCAGGGTGATGTCGTTGGCGTCCGAATCCGCAAGGGATTCGGCCAGCGCGGCGACGATGGTGCCGCCGGCTGTGACCACGATCGAACCGTTGGCAGTCCGGAGTCCGGAAATCCCGATCGCGTCGGTTTCGAAAATGGAGATATCGCCGGCAGCTGTCGTCTCCGCATACAGGGTTGCGACCGTGTTCGTCAGCGTCATGTCCCCCAAAGCCTGGACCGACAGATTGCCGGCAATCACCGTGGCGTTCACCGAATCATCGGCCTGCAGGGTCACGTCCCTTTCAGATCCGGCGGTGATCTGCCCGGATGCAATACTGCCGCCGGCCTTCACCGTAATCAGTCCATCAACCGTCCGGATGCTGTCGAGGCCGATGTCGTTGCTTTCGGTGATGAAGATATCCCCGGGGACCGTCGTTTCCGCTGCCAGGCGCGCCACTGAGGTGTTCAGCGTCAGGTCTCCGGCTGATCGGACCGCCAGCGTGTCAGCCGATACCGAGGCCGTCACCGGCCCTGCTGCCGTGATGGTGACGGCACTTCCGAAGCCGGCGGTGACCTGGGCGGAATCGATGGGACCGCCGGCTTCCACCGTGATCGATCCGGCGGTGGTCTCCACACTCCGCAGGGTAATGCCGTCGGTCTCCTCGATGGAGATATTCCCCGGGCCGACCAGGCCGGCCGCAAGCGTTGCAATGGTTGTCTGGAGGTCGACATCACCGCCTGCCGTCACCGTCAGGTCCGAGGCAACGATGGGTCCGGTCCCGAGGATGCTGCCGCCTGAAGTCAGACGCACCGTCCTCTGGGGCCCGGCGTTCAGAGAAGCGATCCGGAGAACGCCACCCTGACCGTTGATCATCAAGTCAAAATTAGCGGCAGCGCCGCCCGCCCCGGGATCGAATTGCGTAACAGTGACCGTATCGTTGCCGTCGCCGGTGTTGATCGTCAGAGACCCGAGCGGGTTCCGGAATTCCACCGACTCACCGGAGCCGCCGCTCGAAATCCGGGAGTAATCGTCACCGCGTGTCGCCCCCTCGTCGATGAGAATGACATCGTCGGCATCGGCGAAGGTGAACACCCGGTCTACCGCATCGATTTCGTCGACGATCGGCTCGAGACCGGTGTAGGTAATGATGGAACCGTCCAGGCTCAGGGAGCCGGAGTCGGCGCCGGTAAAGGTATGGGCGACTGCGGCGGCCAGCCCGCCCCGGACCGTAAGTGTATCGTTGTCACCCGGCCCGCCGCCGTTGAAAACGAGTCCGCCGGCCGGTATCGGGTTCCCGTTGCTCAGGTCGATGATCAGGGTGTCGTCATCGGAGGAGCCGGTAACGATCAGCGGTGGCGCACCGGCCAGGGGTGTGGAGAAAACCAGGGTTCCGTTCAGCCGGGCCTCGATGCGGTCACCGTTGACCTGCAGCTGGTAGGTGTCCGGCAAACTGTTATAACCCAGGGGGCCGGTATCCATGGTCTCATCTTCCAGCACCGTGATCGTGAACATGACCGTATCGCTCAGCACCGAACCCGCAAGGCCGGCATCAGTGACGCGCACGGTCGGGGTGTAGGTCCACGGTCCCTGCATCTCAGCCGGCGTCCAGCGGAAGGCACCGGTCAGCGGATCGATGAACGCTCCGAGGGGGACATCCCCTTCCAGGGTGAATAGCAGGTTGTCGTTGGGCAGATCCGGATCCGAAGCTGCAGCATCAAAAGTCAATTCGTCGCCTTCGATTACCTCCAGATCCGGTAGTGATGCGAGCCTCGGCGCATCGTTTACGGGCGCAACCGTAATGGTCACCGTGGCCTTGCTGCTGATCCCGATGCCGTCCCCGGCGACAAATGTGAAGCTGTCCAATCCGTTGAAATCCGGATCCGGGGTGTAGATAAACACACCGTTGTCATGGATCACCAATGCCCCGTGCTTCGCGTTCTCGACCAGCTTCAACGTTAAGGGATCCCCATCCGGATCAACGGCAATGTAGGCCCCCACCACCGGGTGATCTTCAAGGGTGGCCGCGGCACTGTCCTGGGTGAAGGGCACGTTGTTCGCCCAAATACCAAGCTGTTCGATCAGAACGAGGTCCTGCCGCATGGCCTCTCCGGCGGCAAGGAACTGTCCCAGGAAGGCTTGCTGGAAGAGCGCCAGCATGTTGTTGGCCAGAATCAGGACCTGCTCGAAATCGTAGGGCTGAATGGAACCGAGCACCCCGCCGACCAGTTCCAGGATGTCTTCGGAATCCGGCAGCGGCAACCAGGGCATGTGGGTTTCGATCAGCGCGACCACCGCCCCCAGGGTGACACCGGGATCGTCAATGACGACCTTCACGGCCGTGGCAATCCCCCGGATGGTCTTCTTTACTTCGACTTCGTGACTCGCCAGGAAATCCGTAAATGCCGCCTCTTCCGCCGGATCGATAATGCCGTCCTGATTGGCATCCATTAAGGCAAGAACGACGCTTGTGATGTTGCTCACGATCAGTTCCGGAACCTGATCAGCGGAAAGCGAGCCGGCGATTCCGGCCAGCACCTCCAGCTCAGCAATGGTCGGCAGGTAGGAAATCAGCCGGATGACCTCCGGTTGCCCGGTGATCGGGTCGGTGACAATCTTGACGGCCTCGATCTTCAGGGTAGCGTTTGGCGGTAGTTCTTCCGGGCGGATAACTAGGGAGAATTCACCGTTGCGGTTCGAGTTGGCCGGACCGGCCACGACAACCCATTCTTCCGCCACCGGATCATAGATCTGTGCGGTGACGGTTGCGCCGGCAATGGGGCCGTCATGGATGGTCCCCTCCAGCAACAGCCCTTGGGCCACGGTCACGGCCACCACCCCGCCTTCCATGGTAACACCGTCGAAGGTGACGTCATAGGTAAAACGGTCGACCGCCGTCTCCCCCTCTTCCAGATGGTCGAATCGGCCGGAGGGGTCGTAGATAAAGCCGCCGTCCGGGGTGCCGTCCACGGTCCTGGTCAAGGTCACATCCCCAACGGTATCGTCCGTGTCGATGCCGGTGACGGTCAGCAGGGCGCTGTCATTGGCCAGCAGGCCGGGGGCGGGGACTATGAGGACTTTGTCTTTGTTGATGACGTAGGCATCATCCTGGAGTGCGATCAGTTGGGTCAAATCTGTTTCAAGGTTCAGGTCGGGATTGTCGCTGCCGAACGCAAAAGCATTGTAGAAGCAGTAATTTCCAACCAGATCGGCGTCGGGATCGTAGAGGTCGACCTCCCGAATGGAGCCGTTGCCCTCCCTCAGGAAAATATTACCGTCGGCCGCACCCGCATCCACCAGGTCGATCAGAAGATCACCATTCCGGGTTCGGACAAAAATGTTGCCGTCCCCGGTCGTGATGCTGTTTATGATGACGCCATCCGCTTCCTGGATTTCGATATCTCCGGATCCGGTCACCGCTGCTTCGATCTCGGTCACATGGGTGTGGAGCCGGATCTGCCCGCCGGCATTAACCTCGAGACCGGCAGTGATCACGGACGGGGTGGAGGCGACAGGCCTGGTGAACCCGGCAGCCCGGTAGTTCAGATGCTCTCGCGCATCCCGGATGTCGTGGGTGTTGTAGTTCAGCTGGTAGGCAAAATGATAGCGGTCCTCGAATTCGTCCACCCGATAATAGTCGCTGTTGGGCCGGACACCGCCATTCCGGCCCAGAACATCCGTCGGTTTGGTGGAGGCGTAATTTCCGGCACCGTTGGTCCACCGAAGATCTTGCACCCAGTAGTCGGAAGCATTTGCTACGCCTTTGACATACCCCCTGTCCACCTTATGCCCCCGGTACTGCCAGTGGTAGTCCACGGCAACCTGGTCCCAGTGCCCGGTGCCGGCGGCGGGCGCCTTGAAGTTGGGGTCCCAGGCACTGTGATCCCAGTTCGACTTGAACGTCTTGTAGTCCCCGTAGTGATGATACGGAAGCGTGTATTCCTTGAAATAGTACGTGGTCTGCCAGTAGACCAAAACGAATACCGGTGCTGTGTTGACGCATAAATTAATGTTACCATCGTACCAGGAGCCCACGCTATATTTGCCATTCAGATCATAGATATACGGCCCTCTGTGAAAGCTTCTCACGTAATCCCGATAGTAACCCAGGTATTCTTGCTCGTGAGCCATATTCTCGGTTTTCGGGTAATACCTCAGGAGGTGATTTTCGGGGATCCGCTTTGTGGCGCCTTTGCCGTCAACGTCGGAATCCTTATCCGGGTTCTCCTCGAAATCATACAGGCCCGAAGACCAATTGTATTCATATAGGTCGTCTGTATTTTCGCTAAAGGTGCTATCCAGATCATCATGAGCACCTTCTCCGGAACCGGTATCTACAGGAACAAGAACGTAGAGCCCCATCAATTCGTGTGTCCGGAGATCGTTGTTCATTTCGCCATCCGGGTTTCCGGGGGACGGCCGCTCCGCGTAGACCCAATCGGGGATACCGTTGTTATCCCTCATGTTGGCGTCAAAGTCATCGGTGTATGCATAGACAGGACGGCCGTCTGTCAATGTCACCTGACGCTCAGCGTCTACGTATTCGTAGACATACCAAGGCTCCCATTCGGGGCCTGGCCGTTCCACACCGGTCTGGAAGTACTGGGACAGATCTTCGTCTTCGTTTATGAGTTGTTCGCGCAGATCCATAAAATCACGCAGCCGAAGTGTTGGGTAGTCTTTTCCGGCCGGCGTCCAGGAGGTGTTCCATGTAAATCCGGGTTTAATAACGTCTTTGACATAGGCATCAGGTGTGGCCCCCTCATCCCAGCCTGTCCACCACCAGCCGATCTGATGAAAGATCACCGCTGTGGACAACCGGGTATCGCCGATGTCTTCGTAGGTCACCGTCTCTTCGCTCAACAACAAGGATTTTTCGATCTCTTCCTTGACGCCAATCTGAATCTTGACATAGTAGTCCGGACGGCTGCCTGCAGGTGTGGCTTCAAATTCGCTGCCCAAAAGTTCGGACACATGGACAATTTCCCATGCCTGGCTGGTGCTCCATGTGGGGATGTACTCGAATTCCGTCAACCTGTCCCGGTTAGCCTCGAGGTCGGCTTTGTCGATGTACACGTAACCCGGATAGGGACTGGGCGGAATGCTGGGTTTAATTCGATCATGCAGGATCAGTTCCGTCAGTTCAGGCGTGTGAAGGACGATGACCAGATTTTCCTCGTCCTTGACGGTATGAACGCGGCCGCTGCCGGACTGGTATTTTACTTCAAACAGTTTTTTCAGCGGCGGCAGGCGGGCATCCAGAATCATGCCGATTTGCTCGACGGCGGCCCGGTCCAGTGGCGAAAGCGCATGGTGGAAGGCCGCGTCCGGTCCCTGGTAAGCGGTCAGGATCTTGCCGTCGGAGTCGATATATCCCCGCTTTCGAAGATCTTCCAGGATTTGTTTGCTGTCCAGACCGGCCGCAGCAAAGTCTTCTGAAGCGACCTTGCCGTCGGTGGTGTGGGCATCCAGAACAGCTGCGATCTCGGTGATATCTTCGGCATCAAAAGGAATCAGTGTTTTCTCGAATTCGCTGGTTAGACCGTCGAATTTCGGCAAAATCTCGCCAAGATCACTGATGTAGCCCCGGTAGATCAACTCGTTCCAGGCATCCGGGTCGATCAGTGCAACATCATCTTGCGTCAGCCGGCCGATCCAGAGTCCAAATTCTCCTGCAACCGGTGAGGAGTCCGGATACTGCACCAGGTATGGTGTCAGCGGATCCCCTGTTTCGTATTCAGTTTTGGTGAGCGGGTCGTACCATCCGATTTGATCCACATCCACATCGATGGTGGTATGCTCGGTCCCCCCATCATCTTCCCGAGCGGAATGGACGACAACCTCGTTGGCTGCCGCCAGGATGATGCCGGCATCTCCTGCTGCAACAGAAACGCCTTCAGCCGCTACCCGGCTGAAATCTGAAATGGTAATGGTGCCCCGCACCTGTCCCTGGTCATCCTCGGTATACAGGAATGCGCCGTCTGTATCCCGTTCGCCGGCGTACATGCCGACCCGGTTGGCGGAGGTCACCGTTCCGGCCACCAGGATACGGTCCGTGGAAGACAAGGTCACATCATCGGTGTGGCCGATGACATAAAGAGCCGTGATGCTGCCACCGGCCGTTACCGATATTGGTCCGTCGATGCTTTGCATATTAATCAGATCGATGTGGTCTGTTTCCTCGATGACCAGGTCGCCGGGAGCAACCGTCTCAGCATCCAGACGGGCGATGGTCGTGGTCAGCGTCATGGCCCCACCTGCCCTCACGGCCAGCGAGGTTGCCGTGACCGAGGCATCCAGGGCAGCGGTGGCATCCAATCGAACAGCATCCAGGGCGTTTACGACCAGCGAGGTCGCCGTCACGGTGGCCTCCAGATCACCGGCGGATTCCAGGGTGACATCACTCGACGGTCCAGCGACAAGATAGGTAACCTCAAGGTCTCCGCCCGCGGCGATGAGATCGATGGTGTTTGCCTCGGCCTCTGCCAGCGATTGGATCAGGGCCGCCATGACGGCGCCGCCGGCATCGATATCAATCGGGCCGTTAAAGCTCGTCACATTGGACAGAACGATATCATCGGTCTCGGTAACGTTGAGTGCTCCAGCCTTGCTGGTTTCGGCATCCAGCACAGCCACATCGGTGGTGAGGGCCATGACCCCGCCGGCACGGGCAAGCAGTTCGTTTGCGGCGACCGTGGCCTCCAGATCACCGGCGGAATCCAGCTGCACATCAAACAGATCATCGGAGACGATGGGGGCGGTCTGCAACGTTATGGAAGCGGTTGCATGGGCCACAACCTCATCTGCCGTGACAGTGGCCGTCAAATCACCGCTTGAATCCAGATCCACATCGCCCAAGTCCCCTGCAATTCTGAGATCGCCGCCGTTCAGCACCGTCAAGGCCGTCTCTTCCACCCAGGAGTTCAGATCGATTTCCGTGTCGGCAACAACTTCCAGCCGGGGGGAAGAAATAATGACACTGGGATCGGAGGCAACGACACGGGTGGCTTCAAGATACGTCTCCCCAGCGGCAGTCATATTGCCCGTTGCCGTTATGGCGCCGCCGGCCACGGCTCGGATGTCACCGGTATCGGTATTGAGATCGGATACCTCGATATCGTCCGTTTCGACAATCCGGATCGGGCCTCCTGACGCATGGGCCCGCAGGGTATCCAGCGACGTTTCCAGATCGCGATCCGATTGATTCCCATCACCGATGCCGCCGGCTGCCGTCAGGACGGCTGCAGTGGCGATCAAGTCCACATCGGGATCAGACCCGGAGACTTCTTTCACCGAGCCGCCGGCGGTCAGGTGGATGGTACCGTCCCTGCCGGCATCCATGTAATCGACGAGGATGTCGACACCGGCCTCCAGTTTAACGGTGCCGCTTCCCGCGGTCAGATAGGTCACCGTGATTGTTCCGGTAGTAGTGAGATCGACAGCGCCTTCGACTTCCAGGTTCACCTCGACATCACCGGCGAGATCGAGGATCAGCTCGGCGGTCACAAATCTCACCAATGTCATGTCGAATTCCAGGATCAAGGAAGAAAAGGAAGGATCGGAAAGCATGGCGATGGCCGGCAGCGATCTCAGGCGGCCGGATGCACCCACCATGTCGACATTATCGGCACCCGGTGCATCGGCATCGCCGATGTACCCTTGGGGGGCTTCGAGGAAAATAAGACCGGAGGTTTTGCCGACCGTCAGCAACCCGACCCGGATATCTCCGGTCAACGCGGTGAGACGGACGTCGTTGCCTATTGAATCGGATGAAATAGAAACGCTATTCGCCGTAATATCTCCACCGGCAATTACTTCAATCATGCCGTCGGTGGAGACCACCTCGCGCAGCTCGATGGCATCGGCTTCCACAATCCGAATATCTCCGGCCGCGGTGATTCGAGCTACCAGGGCATCGATCCTGGTGGCAAGGGTAATGCCGGTCCGGGCCTCGACATCCAACAGCGGGGTCTCGATGTGCTCTTTTCCGCTGCCGTAAACCGCACCTGTCGAAGCCTCGAGATTGATATCCGTGGTGCCGGTGAGACGGCTGCCATTGAGAGTAATCACCGGCGCCTTTAACTCGAGGGATTGCGCAGTGATACGGGTATCCGGAATTGTGGTCAGGGTTCCGCCGGCCGCAATCTCGATCTGAGCGGCCGCAGTGATATCGGAAAGTTCGATGCCGTCCGTTTCGGCAATCCGGATCGATCCGCCGGCGGTATAGGCCCGCAGGCCTCCGATGGATGTTTCCAACGTTCGGTCCGCTCCGGCTGCGTCGCCGATACCATAGCCCGCCGTCAATACAGCCGAACCACCTTTGATGTCGACATCCGCATCCGGTGCTTCGATTTCCAGGATCGCCCCATTTTCGGCGGTCAGTGTAATTTCACCGGCCCCCGTATTCATCAAGTCCACCTCCATGAAGTCCACGAGGATGTCGCCGTTTATCGAGACCAGATAGATCTCACCGGCACCGGATGTCAGATTGTCGACCGTAATGGTTTCATCTGCGACAATGAAAACACTGCCGACGACGGCACGGTTCAATGGCGCTGGTGCACCTTCGTTGATATCGGGAGTTGTGGGATCATCGGTAAAGCTTTCAACCCAATCATTTTCAGGATCGGCCAGTTTGATCAGCTTCATTTCGATATTGGTGGAACCCAGCGTAATCTGATTGCCTCCGACAGTAAAACCGGCGTCCCAACCGATGATATCCACCGCTGTGTCTTCGGGATCCAGTTCACGAACATCGCCGCCCGCAGAAGCGATCACCATACCATTGAACAGGCCGACTTTGATAAAGTCGATCAGGACATCGCCGTCAGCGGCCAGGTGCACCTCATTGCCGGCGATGTCTTTCGAGGATGCCACATTCCCTGCGGTCAGGGTTCCGTCACTTGTGACGTCGACAGCACCGTCAGCAACCTCGACATCGGTCAGGGTCAGGTCATCGGACTCGCGGATAACGATATCGCCACTACCCAGGGTCCTGGCAATGACCTCGTCGACATGGGTGTCCAGATCTATCCCGTCCCGGGCCTCGACTTCCAGCAGCGGCGCGAAAATGCTTGCCGAATTCAAGGTGGAAACGGCACCGTACGGCGATCGGATCAGCAATTTCTGTGCGGCGGTCAGGTCGCGGTCCACGACCAGATCTCCGCCGGTATCCAGGACGATGCGTTCGGCCCGGACGTCGGAACCAATTTCGATGTTACCGGCGATGACCCGCAGGTCGGCGGATCCCGGATCAATCACACCGGACGTTGCGGTGGTGTCGAGGAACACATCGCCGCCGTAAGCTTGGATGTCCGCACCCAGGGCAGCAGCATGCCAGCCGGAGAAATCAGCCCCCTGACCGGTCACGGTCACCCGCTCGATGCCGTCGTACTCGATCCGCTCCTTGCCGTTGGTTGCCTGATCCGTATTCAGGTATAGGGGAGCGGCGGCAGACGCCTGTTCCACGATGACCTCATCGAAGCTCCCATCACCATCGATAACCTCGTAACCCCTGGTGATGTCAGCCACATCGGATTTGGTGACGCCGCTCAGGGCCTCGTCAAGGACGAATTTGTATGTATCGTTGCCTCCGGTATCATGGACGGTGACGAAATGCCCGGGATACCCGGTCACGATCAGCTCATCGTCTGCCGTGCCCAGAATATAGGTTTCGATGGAAGCTCCGGCTGCAACGGTGAGAAGATCATGTCGCGTTGCGGCGGTCCCCGCGGTACTGCCGGCGGCAATGGCCAGCGGAACCGCCAGCCTGCTGAAATCCAGGGTTTCCTTTCCGGTGAGGTCGGAAAGCGAATCAACGCCGAAGCCGTCTTCAAACACGTAGGAGTCGTTGCCCGGCCCGCCCCCGAGGGTATCGTTTCCGGCCCCGCCGTCCAGCAGGTCGTTGCCGTCGCCCCCATCGAGCGTATCGTTGCCGTCACCGCCGTGGAGGGTGTCCACGCCGGCGCCGCCGATGAGCGCGTCATCACCGCCATCGCCGGTCAGAACATCGTTGCCCGTGCCCCCGGTGATCGTGTCGCTGCCGGCTCCACCGGTGATCGTGTCGTTGCCGTCACCGCCGTGGAGTGTATCGTTGCCGCTACCGCCGGTGATGCGGTCGTCTCCGGAATCACCATCCAGGGTATGATTATTGCCTTTGGCCACCAGAAGGGTATCATCGCCGGCGCCGCCGTTGATCGTTGCCGAGCCATACCCCTTGTAATACAGAAAATCGTTTCCGCTGCCGCCGTTGATCGTCACATTCGAACGGACACCTGCCCCGATGTCCACACGATCCACCCCGGCGCCCGCATCCAGGACCACAATATCAGTGACGTGATCGTAATACTGGCTATAGCCGAAGGCGGACACCTTCACCTTCTCATCTCCGGCATATCCGCCCGCATGGGCAACCGTGTAGGCCTCGTCCTGGAACCCGGAATAGAGCGGGCCGCGCAACCCGGCATCACGGCCCATGTTCAGATATAAAGTGCCGCCGTAAACGGGGACATTGAACCAGCCCACACGCTGATAACCGACGAGGATAGTACTGGCACGCCGGGCCAATACCGGTGGGGGGGTCGGTTGCGCAGTGGGAGCAGGAGATTTACTGCCGATGTTTATCGACAGGGAGAAGGGAATGCCCGCTATCCGTGTCCCGACTTTGAGGCTCAGGCTGGTGCCGGAAATCTGGAGATCGGCGCTGGCGCCGATCTCGCCGACGCCGGCGATGCCGGCTGTTCCGGAGAAATGGAAACGAAATTCGTTGCTGGCCAGGGTGATGGACGTCTTGGCCTTGAAGTAATATGTAAACGGCCAGATATAGACGGAATGATAGAAATCCGTAGTTGCCGTGAACCGAAAATAGCCGTTGGAATATACATCGCCGGAAAGACTGGCGCGGATCGAACCGACCGTCAAAGAAAGGTTGGAGATATGAAGTTCGAAGCCCCCGCTGCCTGCGGACATATAGATTTCATCGGCATACGTGTAAAAACCGAAGAGGTTTATTCCGCCGTTTTGAATTCTGACTCTGACCCCCGGATCGATCCCCGAAGATTTAACCCCGGTAGTATTGATCTGCAGGGCATAAGTCCCGAAGATCTGGATGTTGGCAAATGGTGCAAAGGTGGGCCCTGTACTGATGGTGATATCGGAGCTCAATACCAGGCCGCTGGAATTGATGGTCGCAAACGCATCAACGGTGAAACTGACTCCAAACACCCTGAGTTTGGCATCAAGATCGGCAACCAGTCCATTACTCCCGACTTCGAGCTCGAAGGTCCCCTCAAGATTAACGACATTCAGGAGACTGAGGTAACCGGTGATGATTATACGACCATACGGCCCGGCAGCCAGGTGGACCGGCTGCCCGGCGATGGCGCCGACATCGTGGCCGGTGGTGTTGACTTCCAGGAGGAAAGCGCCGGCAAACGTGAACCCGAGAGTGCTGTTGCCGAATCCTCCGCCGGCATCCAGCGCGATTTTTGCCGCCACTCCATGCTCATTGATCAGCAGGGCCCCTTCGGCGTCGAGGGACAGCAGCGTAGTTCCGCCAAACTGGGCCTTCAGTGTCGCATCCGCAGCCACCTCCAATCCGAGGCTGCTGTACTGCACCACAAAACCGCCTTCGAGGCGGAAACTTTCGGCCCCACCGATAAAGAGCTGGAGATGACCATCTACCTCAAGCCGGACATACGGTCCCGGCGCCAGGTTCACGATGGTGTTACCGATGCGAACGATGTGATTTTCAGAGGTGTTCAGTTCGAGCGTAAAGGTTCCGCCAAGGCTGAATCCCGTGCCGTCAAGGCTGGCACCCGCATCCAGGGACAGGTCAATCTTGCCGGCAACGCCCCATCGGTCGATAAGCAGCGCCCCGGTGGCTGCAATGTTCAGGATCTTCTGCCCGGCCACCTTCACTTCCAGGTCAGCATTGGTTTCGACCAGCAATCCCCGAACGTCGAGTTCCATATCGAACACCCCGTTCAAGAAGATTCCGGTATTGGCATTCGCCTGCAGGCTGAGGGAGCCGTCCGCATGGATCAGGATATAGAACGCGCCGCCGCCCGGCAGGTCACCGATGGGGGAGTTCGGGACCGTCAACGCCAGCTCGATACGGTTCGGATCGGCAGCCGATGGGGCTTTGCGCGACGTCAGGTAAATGAGTCCGTCGTCCAATAGGACCGTCTCCACATCGCTGCCGGAGACTCCCAACAGTCTGGCTTTGTCGCTTGGATCGACGTCAAAAGATGCAAACGGATCGAAATCGTCGGGCAGAACGATCTCGGTGGTTTTTCCGCTGGTGTTCAGCGCAAGGTCGAATTGGGCATCCATGGTCAGGCCCAGCTCGCTGAAGGGCCCGGGCGCATCGGGATCGTAAAATCGCTCGCCCGGGTTCAGGTCCGAAGCCAGTTGAAATTTGAGCTTGCCGGCCACCCCGTCACCGTCGATGCTGAGCACCCCGCCGGCGATCAGTTCCAGGAGCGTCAGGTCTTCGCCGAAGCCGATGGCGGCCCTGGCGTGGACGAACATCAGCACCCCGGCATCATTGACCTCCAGGTCAAAGGTGCCCTCGAGTTTTAGGCCGGGGAAGGCCAGCTCCCCGTCAGCATGGATCCAAATATAAGATCGGGCCGGCGATCCGGGGGTGGGTGAATCCGGTACGATAAGCCGGTAAACCACCTTCAGGCGGCTGCCGTCGGCGGATTCCTCGATGGTGCCGCTCAATTGGGTAATGCCGTCAGCGAGATAGGCTTCGTGGAACCGTCCTTTTTCGCTGCCCTGCAAAGCCAATGCTTCCAGCTCATTGAATTTGGCGTGATCTGTACCGGCGATATCAAATGCACTCAGGGCGTCGAAGTGCTCGGGGAGTTCAATACGGGACCGTAATTCGGTGGTGTTGATCAGCAGGTCGAAATCGGCCTCCAGGGATATGCCGAGGCCCAGGGCATCGGAGAACGCTTTAAACGGCACACTGTCCGGGGTTGCCGGATCGTTCGGGTTCAGGGTCAGCCTGACCTTGCCCGAAAACCCCTCGGCCGTTATCTTGAGGACGCCGTCGGCGCTCAGATCGATCAATGTGAGCATGCCGTCTTCTCCGAACGGAATCCCGAGGGTCAGCTGGGCCTGCAGGGTCGTCAGGATATAATACTCGGTGGCCTCCAGGTAGAAGACCCCGTAAAGCTCGAATCCGGGAAACCTCAGCTGCCCCCTGGCATGCACGACCATAAATTCCCGGCCGGTATCGTTGGGTGTCGGGATCACCTCCGGAGGCGGAAGCTCGTTGTCCGGGGTATTGTTGATAATCAGGTGATATTCGGTCCGGGTGGCGTCGATATAGACGGCCTTCAGGCGGCTCAGTCGGTCCGGCAGCAGAACCGACGCCGTCTTGTTCGCGGCATCGACGTTTTTCAGCGCCGCCTCCTGGGCGGCCGTGATGCCGAAGGCCTGGAGGTTGTCGAAGCGGTCCGGCAGGACGATCTCCTTGTATTGCTCAGTGGTATTGATGATCAAGTCGAACGTGGCGCCGGCATTAAAACCCAGATCGTCTCCGGACCCGGCCGGGAACAGGGAAGCCAGCGGCGCCCCCGGTGTCGGCAGGGGATCGATGCCGGGAATACTCGGCGGCGCCCGGGGGTCGATGACCTGGAGATGGATCTTGCCGGCCAGGCCGGTCAAATCCAGTTGGGCCACACCAATGGCCTCGAGTTCCATCAGGGTAGTACTGCCGAATCCCATGGTCATGAGGGCATGGATGTCCAGGGTGGCCCGCTGCTGATTAACAAACAGGTCAAAGCCGCCCTTCATGGTAAAACCGGGCAGCGCCAGCTCGCCCACGGCATGCACCAGCAGGTACATTTCAGGCGGATTCCCGGAGACCGGCGTATCCGGCACGATCAGGTGAAACTCTTCTTTGCCGCTGGTCGGGTTGGTCACCCGGCGCAGCAGCGTCAGATTATCCGACAGCAGCACCTCGTCGCCCGGATTTTCGACATCATCCGGATCGACGCCGAAGACACCCGGGGCGTCGAAATGCTCGGGAAGGGTGAAATCCTGTACTTCCCTGGTAAAATTGATGGTGAGGTCGAAAAACGCATCCTGGCTGAACCCGAAGCCCGGACCGAATACTTCCTCGAAGGGTATGGACTGCCCCAGCTCCAGCTGGAGCTTGCCGGCCAGGCCCGTGTCGTTGATGAAAAACGCCCCGCCGGCGGTGAGCTCCAATATCTTCAGGTTGCCGAATCCGACAAACAAGTGACCGCTCATGGTCATGACGGTCTGCGACTCTTGGGCCAGCAGGTAAAAACTGCCGGTGAGGGTCGCGCCGGGAATGAGCAGGTCGCCGTTGCCGTAGACCAATTGATAGTACTCGCCGGTGGTGTTATCCGCCGGTATTACGGCCGGTGGTGGATTGTCCTTGTCGGGAGTGTTGTTGACGATCAGGTGGTATTCGAAGTCATCACCACCAAGATCCACTTTGTTGAGGCGGGTCAGGCGGTCTTTGAGCAGCACCGTGTTGAAGCTGTCCAGTTCGATTTGCTCGTCGGTGGACAGGCCGAACGCCGCCACATTGTTGAAGCGCTCCGGGAAGACAATCTCTTTGTACTGTTTGGTGGTGTTGACGATCAAGTAGAAATTGGCATCGAAACCGAACCCTCCGCCGATTCCGGGCAGCGAGGAAAGCGGCGCATTCGCATCGTCAATTTCGAGACTGATTCTGCCGGCAATGCCGGTGTCGTCGATCTGCAGGACACCGGCCGCGTCCAGAGCCAGGAAGTTTCCCATGGTCATGGTGGCATGGATGTCCATGACGGCACTGGCCTGATCTGCGAAGAGGTCAAATCCCCCCTCCAATATGAAACCGGGAAAGGCCAGTTTTCCGACCGCGTGCACCAGGATGTAGAACTCGCCGGCCTGGTCCGGATTCGGCGAAATCTCGGGTGTCCCGGGCACGATCAGGTAATACCTCATCTTGTCGGACACGGGATCATACCGGTACTCCAGCGTGGTGATCTCGTCCGACAAGATCACCGATTGGCCTGGGGCCAGGGCCGAGACATCAAAGGCGGTCAACGGGTCGAACGTCTCCGGAAGCAGGATATCCTTGTCGATAGCGGTCGTATTGGCCACCAGATCGAACTGAACGTCCTGGTCGAAGCCGAATCCCTCACCGATATCCTTGAAGAGCTCGGCAAAGGGCAGAACGGACATGTCCGTATCCAGGGACAGCTGCAGTTTGCCGGCAAAGCCGTCGCTGTCGATCTGGAAGGCGCCGCCGGCCACCAGGTCCACCAGCTCCAGGGACTCGAGGCCGACCAGCAGCCGGCCGTCCATGACCATCAATACGTTGGAATCATCGGCAAAGAGGTTGAAACTGCCATTGAGGACCGCGAACGGCAGCTCCAGTTTGCCCTGGGCCTGGACCATGATATAAAATTCGCCTTCCGGCTCCGGGTCGGGGACCGGTTCGCCGGGAAGCACGGCATAGCGGGGGAGGATCAAATGATAGTCATACCGGGCATCCTCCGGCGGCCCGCGGGGTGAATACTCCAAGTAGGTAATCCGGTCCGGCAGCAGGTGCCGCCCCCCATCCGAATAATCCACCGTATCCGGCAGACCGAATGCTTCGATGGGATCAAACGCTTCCGGAAGAAGAATATCGGCCTCTTGATAGGTGGTGTTGATCAGCAGATGGAACTCGGTATCCGCGTTGAAGTTCAAGCCGGGGATGCTCAGGCCCTCCAGCAGGTCGGCCCCGACCTGGTAGAGCTTGACCTTGCCGGCGATGCCCGCTTCGTTGATCCGGATTATGCCGGAGGCATCCAGTTCCAGGAGGGTGAGGCCGGCCATCCCGATTTTGAAATCGGCGTCCAGGATGAGCATGCCTTCCGAACCGCTGGCCTTGAAGTCGAAGGTGCCGTTGAGCATAATCCCCGGCAGGGCCAGGCTGCCGTCGGCATGGATCAACAGGTAGCTTTCACCCGGGGTGTCCGGTGAGGCGTCGGGAACCGGCTGGGGCGGCACCTCCTGGTTTTTTGGAATGAAGAGGTGATAGCTGCCGTCGATGGATTTCAGGGTCGTCATCTGGTCCGGCAGAACGACCCCGCCGGAATAATCCGCCTGCTCGTCCAGTTGGAAGGCTTTGAAGACATTGAAGTAATCCGGCAGCAGAATATCGGCTTCCTTTTCGGACGTGTTGATCAGAAGGTCAAACCGGGTGTCCTGGGAAAAACTCAGCCCTTCGATGTTCAATCCGGCCAATGGGTCCAGGTTGCGGCTCTCAAGCAAGATCTTGCCGGCAATTCCGCCGTCGCCGATCTTCAGAATGCCGGATCCCAGGGATTCGTACAGCGTCAGGTTTCCAAGACCGACCTTGAAATATGCCATGACAGCCAGAATGGTCGAATCGTTTTCGCCTTCATCGAATCCAAAGCTGCCGTCGAATTCGACGCCCAGAAAAGAGATTTTGGCCGCGATGTGCCCCTTGAGAATCGACTTGGCGAAGTCGAGAAACCGCGGGTTGTAGATCTGCCGCCAGACTTCCAGAATGGGCTCGATGTCGATATCGTCGATTTGCTCGAGACGCTCCCGGAGCGCACCTTCATCGTCGATGGCGTCGTCAAAACGGAAGCGGTCCGGATGGTCATCATCGGCGATGATGATGCCCTCGTCGGCCAGCGTGGTGACGACCTCGTCGTCGGCAAAATCGCTGCGAAGGACAGTCCCTTCCGGTTCCGCCTCTACCGGGGCGACGTCGTTTTGCCCCAGACCGATGGTGAGGCCGCCCCGGTCGAATTTGCTGAAATCAATGGCGGCGGAGGACGACAGACCGAGGCCGACGTTCACATCGATGGTCATACCATCCGAGTCGGTTGATACTCCCTCGAGTCCGACGAACCCGATCTTGTCCGCCGACGCCTTCATGGCAAAGTAAACGCTGGGATCGAAAAGCTCCGCCCCGACGGCAATGGCCATGCCCAGGTCGAAGTTGTCGATGGCGAAGCCGACGGCATCCGGGTTCACCGGATCCGCGGTGTCTATCACGCCGTCGCCGTTCGTGTCCCAGCGGTACGGGCCATCCACACCGACGAAGCCGTAGACATCTTCGGCGGCCACGGTCAGAATCGCAACGTCCTTTTGGGTGTTGTCCGTCAGGGTCACCGTCCGGCGCGTTTCGGCGCTGAAGGCAAAACTGCCGCTGAAGGCCACGAGGTCGAGCACGCGCAGCGTCGCCTGGCCCACCGCGGCGCGGATCACCCCGCTGTCAAAATCCATGTAAAAGGAGTCGGAACCGGTAAACACCTCGTATCCCGCGGGATCGAGCTTGCCGTCCCCGTCTTCGTCCTCGGTATCGAGCACGCCGTTTTCGTCGATGGTATCTTCGCCCTCGTCCAGGACGCCGTTGCCGTTGGCGTCTTCGGTGTCCAGCACGCCATTGCCGTTCAGATCCTCTCCGGGAAAACTCTTGGCAAAATCCAGCGACGCCAGGAACGGCCCCCAGACCGGCGTGGCGACATTCATTTCGATGAGGACATTGCGGGCGTCGGCAGCGAAGTCATCCATTCCCACGAAACCGACCTGCCCCGCCGTGCCTTTCAGCGCGAAGTAGCGGGGCCGTAGTGCCTCTGCGAGGAGCTGGGCCGCGACACCGCCAAACGGACCGACTCCGGGAATGACCGCGGTGGTGGCGTTCATCATGGCGCCCAGCATCTCAAAGACCGGACTGTTCGACTGCATCACGGCCAGCCCGAAATCCATATCAGCGGCCACCAGGCCGATGGTGTCCTCGTTGAGTTCGGCCGTCTCGTCGGCATCGACGATGCCGTTTTTATTGATGTCGCCGTATTGCGTGCCATCCACATTGACGATATCGACGTACTCGTCGGCATCGCTGCCATCCGTGAGCGTTGTGTAGACGTCCACGCCGTTCTGCTGCTCAACCGACACCCAGGAGATGGCCCCGTCGGCATCCCAATCGGTCCAGTAGGGCCCCTTCACGCCGGCAAAGGCGGACACATTCGTACCGCCGATGGTCAGTGAATCCACACCATGGGTAATCGTACCCGCCGCAAGGTCGATACCGAGAGCCTCGAGAATCGCATCGAGATCGGAATCACCCACCTCATCGGCAATCAGATCCAGCAGGTCAGGCGGCAATCCGGTGTTGACCGTCACCTCATGGCTGGGTCCGGCCTCAAAGGCAAAGCTGCCCCCCAGATAGAGAAACTCGGACAACTGGAGCGTGGCCTGTTCAACCGACGCGCGCAGGAGCTTGGTGTCGAAATCCAGGTACACCGGTGCGCCGCCGGTATCGATTCTCAATCCGGCCGGTTCTCCGCCTTCGCCGTCCGGATCCGGAAAGCTCTGCCGGAAATTCAGGGCCGGCATGAACGATCCCCAGGCCGGTGTGGCGACATTCATCTCGACGACGATATTGCGGGCTTCGGCGACGATGTCATCCAACCCCACAAAACCGATTTCCCCCGCCGTCCCTTTCAGGGCGTAGTAGCGGGGCCGGAGAAACTCGCCGACGGCCTGGGCCAGGATGCCGATCAGCGTACTGGCCACCGTGCCGACACCGGGAAAGAAAGCGAGCACGGCATCGACCGCCACGTCGATGACGTCGATCAGCAGATCGAAGAGCGGATTGGTCGCCTGCATCACACTCATGCCGAAGTCCAGATCGGCAGCCGTCAATCCCACGGCCTCCTCGTTCAGCTCGAGGGTTTCGTCTGCATCGACGCGTTTGTTCCCGTTGACATCGCCGTATTCCTTTCCATCCACGGTGACAATCGCGTCGAACGCCGTAAGCGTCTTGTACTCGACAATTCCGTTTTGATCATCCGGATAGACCCAGGAAATCTTGCCATCCCCATCCAGGTCCGTCCAGTAGGGCCCATCGATTCCCACAAAGGCGTTGATGTTCGATCCCCCGACGGTGAAGGACATCACTTCGTGCTCGATGGTTCCCGCTGCGAGATCGATGCCGATCAGATCGAGCAGGCTGCTCACCGCATCGTCGGCCCCGAGAATGGCAAGGGCTTCATTCATCAAGGTCTTGAACTCCGCCGGGAGTCCGGCATCGACGGTGACCATATGCTTCGGGCCGAGCTCGAAGGCGAGGGAGCCGCTCAAGTGGACAAACTCGGACAGATGCATGACACCGTTTCCAACGGACGCCCCGATGAGCAGTTCCCCTTCATGATCGATATAGACGGATTTGCTGCCGGTTCTCAGTTCGAAGCCGGCCGGGTCCAGCTCGCCGTCGCCGTCGAGGTCCACGGTTTCGGCCGGAAAGCTCGAGGCAAAGTCGACGACCGGACGGCCCAGGACCTCGGCGCCTTCAATCCACGCGTTGCCGAAGTTCGTCACCACGGAGACCTCCTCGGCTTCCAGAACCACGTCGGGTATGCCGACCATCGCCACCTGGTCGGTGGTTGCCTTAAGGGCGTAGAATTTGGGCAGCATGCCTTCCAGTTCGGAAAAGCCACCCAACGCGCCGAGAGTCGGCTGCATCATGACGAAGCCGAAATCGAGGTTGGCCACCGAGAGGCCGACCGCTTCGGCATTCTCGATCGGATTTCCTTCCGCGTCCATTGTGCGATAAGGTCCGTTGAGTCCGACAAAGCCGTTGAGCTCGGAAGCGCCGAGGGAAAGCGTGCTGACCTCCACGTCATGAATCGTCGATAGGTCGGTCAAGCTCGTTGCAAAGTCCCGCAACGGCTCCGGCAGGAGATCGCCCAGTTCATCGCTGATCCGCACGAAGTCCCCCGGAAAGTTCGTGGTCACATTGACGCGGGTGACCGGTCCCTTTTCAAAGGCGAAGTTGCCGCTCAGGTGAATGAAGTCAGCCAGCTTAAATACGCCGTTAGCCAGAGAGGCGCGGATCAGCTCACCGGAGTAGTCCATGGTGATGCCGCTGTCCGGGCCGGTGCCGATGGTGATGGCCTCGCCGTCCCCGCTGAAATTCCCGACCACCTGCCGGCCGTCGACAGCGGAGACGTGATTGGAGTAGTTGACCTCCAGGAGGATGTTCTCGACCCCGATGCTCAATGCCGGCACGCCGTGCATAGCGACATGGCCGGCCGAACCCTGCAGGGCGAAGTACTTATTGGCCGGCAGGGTCCGGTCCTGCATGATCGCCAGACCGAGGTTGACGTCGCTGACCACCAGGCCCACCGCATCGGCGTTGTCGGCATCGGGGGCAAAATCGTAGGGGCCGATGCCCACAAACGCGTCAATCCCGGTCGCGGCGACGGCCAGGAGGGAGACGTTGATCTCCGATCCACTGGAGAGGGTGACGCTCCGCTCCGGGGAATACATGAAGGCCAGCGAGCCCTGGATGAACACGAAATCGTCGATTTTCAACGTTACGGTGACAGCGGCCTGGAGAAGCAGGGTATTGAAACCGAAATCGATATAATCGCTTTCGCCGGGACCCGTCCTAATGCGGGTCTGGCCGTCCCCGTTGCCGTCCAGGTCGCTTGCCGCGAAATCCACCACCCGCTCGCCGTCGTTGCCGCCGTTAACCTGGATGCCGATGTCGCCGACGTCAAGGTCGAGGATACCATCGAGGAGGTCAAATCCCAGCAGATCCACCGCCGTGGCGTTGGCCGTCAGGGCATAGTAGAAGCTGCTGTCGGAGGAATCGTTCGCCGACATCAATGCCAATCCGAAGGCCACGTTTTGAACCTTGAAACCGAACACGTCGGGATTGTCGTCGTCGAAATCACCGTCCCCGTCCCCGTCGATAAAATAGTACGGGCCGATACCCGCGAAGATATCCACCGCGGAGGCGCCAATCGTGATGTAGGAAACCGTCTTTTGGGTGGCAGGAGTGGTGTCGGTGCCGTCGTTCAACATCACTGTCTGGTCCGACAGCTTCTGGAAGGCAAAGCCGCCATTGACAAACACGTAGTCGTCGAGCACCAGGGTCATCTCCCCGGCAACTTCCAGCAGCTCACCGGCGTTGCCCTCAAAATTCAGTTCGACCTCGTCCGTGGGCCCGGAGCCGGTCTTGACCGTCAGCGGCTTGGCGGCAAAGTCCACCACCGTGGTGTTGGCGGCCGTGCCGAGTTTGCCCCCGGCCTGATTGACGGCCACCGTCAGATGATCCCCACGGAGGGTCAGCTCATCGATGCCGCCGACAAACTCCGCGCTGCCCACCTCGGCCTTGAGCGCCGTCCAGTTTCTGCGGTCCTCCTGAGTCCCCGCTGCATCCGGCTCGATTGGCACACTCATCAAAGCCAGTGCGAAACTGACATTCGATAGAGAGAGCCCGATGGCGTTTTCATTGAGCTCGGCGGTTTCGTTGGCATCTACGATCGTGTCGCCTGTATCGGCGTTGATATTGCCGTATTGGATCCCGTCGTATTCAACGATCTGACCATCCGGCACCCGTTCATAGATTGTCTGATCCCCCTCCTTCCGGGCGGACACCCAGGACACTTCGCCATCGCCATCCAGGTCGGTCCAATAGGGGCCGTTCGTCCCGGCAAACGCATGTTCGATCGTGGCACCGATGGTTATCGTTTCCACGTCCACATCGTTTTCCTCTCCCGCGACAGTTACCGATTCCGTGGTCTTCTCAAAAGCGAAGGTGCCGTCGGCAAAGAAGAAACCAAAGATGCCAAACGTCAGGGCGCCGCGGGCTCTCAGCACGGCGGTGTTGTAGTTAAGGAGGATCGGCGTCCCATTGCCGGTAGTGAGTCTTAACCCGTCGACATCGGGATCGGCAGATCCGTTCTTGTTGTTGTCCCAGCTAGCCTGGAAGTCAACGACTGTGGTGTTGGGATCTCCCGTGGATGTTGATCCGCCGCCCTGGCTGATTTCCACAGAGAGGCTATGTACCCGGAGATCGATTCCTGTTATTCCTACCAATCCGGCGCTACCCACCTCGGCACGGATTGCCGTCCAGGTCCTGTAGTCATTCTGTGCCGTTGTACGCATCAAGGCCATGCCGAACTCGACATCACTGAGCTCGAGGCCCTGGGCCGCATTGTTTATCTCGCCGTCTATCCGGTACGGCCCGTTCATTCCGGCAAAAGCATGACTGACCGTGGCGCCGATCGTTAGTACATCTACTTCAACGCCGGTTTGCGTATGATCACCATCCGTTACCGTTATCGTCGCGGTAGATTTCTCGAGGGCAAAGCTTCCGGACGCGTGGAAAAAGCCGTAAGCGCCCAAGGTCATGGAGCCGCTGACTTGGTACTCCAGCGCATCGGTCAGCTTCTCGTCAAAATTCGGCAGCCGATCTGAGGTGTCATTGATCGCGGCCTGATACCAGTTGAGTTTGTTCGAGCCTTCATCCGCCCAGTTAACCATCACCTTTGCCCCGGCTTCGATGGTTAGACCGGTTATCCCCACGAGACCGGCTTCAACGAGCTCGAGCTCCAGTCCGACGTAGCTGTCGCCGGTAGCGGTATCCCGGGCGATTGCGAGAGTGAAGTTCGATGGATCGTCGCTGCCCGCTTCCACATTAACGCTTAAGCCGACCGCTCCTTGCGTGTTCAGGCTGTAGCCCGCGTAACCGTCTGCATCTTCAACAAGTTTAGCTCCCGTGCCGGTGAATAGATGCGCAACTTCGACGTTAATAGTCAGCACATCGGCCTTGAATCCGTCCGGGGCCGCCACCCGGTCGTCATCGACAACCAGCTCGCCGCGGTACATGTCAAAACTGCCCACGGCGACCAGAAAGCCGAACACGTCCAGTGCCAGATCAC
>Ga0209454_1000192_pt1 | contig 35765 bp, 24 predicted proteins | sample WorMetHERISLAND1_2_FD_187400 | JGI IMG/M metagenome (GOLD analysis project Ga0209454, IMG submission 187400) | Marine gutless worms symbiont microbial communities from Max Planck institute for Marine Microbiology, Germany - Olavius geniculatus... | ecosystem: Host-associated > Annelida >... | reverse complement strand
CCCCTGCCCCCGTCCCATTAAATACCTACAACCTTTGACCATTAAAACCGACACAGTTTCATCTTTAATGGTTTAAGTATTGACTATTTAATTCTATATATATAAAAGAAAAGTGTTCAACCTTCAAATCCGCCGGGACAGCATCAGTACATATAAATCAAAACCAAAGGGCCTAACAACGCCTGTCCGGTCCGGTAAAATTGTTCCCCATGGCGGAGTGAATAGGGAGCGGCTTATGAACCCGCAAAATGAATCTATCATTCAGGACCTGGTGTGGTCGATTCGCCGACTGGTGCGCGCCGTGTATCTCGATTCCCAGAAGATAAGCAAACGCTATGGCCTGACAGGACCTCAGAGTGCCGTCGTGCGCAATCTCATTAACAACGGTCCCATGTCGTCGGCCGACCTGAGCCGCAACTTGTTTGTAACACCATCCAACATTACCGGAATAATCGATCGTCTGGAAAAAAAACAACTGGTGGAACGAATCAAGAAAAAGGGCGACCGCCGCGTCGCTTTAATCACCTTGACCGATGCCGGCAAGGAGTTAAGCAAAACCTTGCCGGATCCGATTATGAAGAAATTCATTGCCGAACTGGCTGACCTGGAGCCGGAGCACGTTCAACTGCTGGCCATGGCGATGAATCAAATACTAAATCTCATCGATGCCGAAGAGATCAAAGGGGAACCGCTGGAGTTAAGTACAGAACCCGTAGCAATTGAGCAGGAGGAAACTTTCCAATAGTGAAACTTCAAACCTGAACCGGCCGCATGGAAGCATCCATTTCCGGCCACCAATTGAAGGAGGGAAGATCATGTCAACTCTGAAAGAACTGGAAAATTTGTTTAGTGCAGGAAAAATTACGCGCCGTGACTTCATCACCCGGGTCTCGGCCCTGGGTCTCATGGCCGCTGTGTCGCCGGCCCTGCTGAGCGGGACGGCCAAAGCGGCAACACCCAAAAAAGGAGGACGGTTTATCATCGGAATTACGGGCGGGTCAACCACAGATTCCATGGACCCCGCAACCCTGACTTCCAATATGAACCAAAACTTCAACTGGCAGCTCAGAAACTGTCTGGTGGAGATCGACCACAATTTCAACGTCATCCCGGAACTGGCCGTGTCCTGGGACGCAACGCCCGATGCCAAGAAATGGAGCTTCAAGCTGCGCAAGGGCGTCGAATTTCACAACGGCAAATCCTTGACGGCCGAAGATGTGGTCTTTTCCATCAACCACCATCTGGGCGAAGACTCCAAGTCGGCCGCCAAAGGATACTTAAAGAATATTGTCGATATTAAAGCCGACGGAAAGCATGAAGTCGTTTTTACGCTTTCCGGGGGCAGTGCCGATTTTCCGTTTATCCTGGGCGACTATCACTTAACCATTTGTCCCGCCGGGACAAAGGGCCCGGAATTCGAAAAGGGCATCGGCACCGGCGGATATATATTGGAGGCCTGGGAGCCCGGCGTCAGAGCGTTTTCAAAACGCAATCCCAACTACTGGAAGGAAGGCCGGGCCCATTTTGATGAAGTCGAAACCCTGTCTATCGTGGATACCAATGCCAGGACCAATGCATTGAAGACCGGAAGGATCCACTACATGGATCGTGTTGAACTTAAAACGGTCCATCTCATGAAACGGATGCCGGGAGTAAACGTGTCGGCTGTAACCGGAACGGCCCACTACACCATCCCCATGCTGGTCAACCGATCACCCTACAATGACAACAATGTCCGCACGGCATTAAAGCTCGCGATCGATCGGGAAGAATTGCTCAAACAGATATTACGCGGATACGGCGAACCCGGCAATGATCACCCCATTGCACCGGTTAATAAATATCATGCCGATAATCTCGAACAGCGAAAATATGATCCGGAAAAGGCCAATTTCTACATGAAAAAGGCCGGCATGCTGGACCACACCTTTAACCTGCACGCGGCCGATGCTGCGTTTGCCGGTGCGGTGGACGCGGCCGTGCTGATTAAAGAACAGGCCAAAAAAGCCGGCATCAACATCAATGTCGTGCGCGAGCCGGATGACGGGTACTGGAGCAATGTCTGGATCAAGAAAGAATGGGTCATGTGCTACTGGGGCGGACGTCCGGTTGAGGACATGATGTTCTCGGTTGCCTATGCCGATGGGGCTCCCTGGAATGATACCTTCTGGAGCAATAAACGGTTCAACGAGCTGCTGGTTGCGGCAAGAGCCGAGTTGGATGAGGACAAGCGCCGCAAGATGTACGCGGAAATGCAGGAAATTTGCAGAAATGACAGCGGAACGGTGGTTCCCATGTTCAACCAGATCGTTGAAGCCAGCTCGGCCAAAACGGCCCATGGACCGATCTCAGCGCACATGGCCCTGGACGGCATGCGCAATGCCGAACGCTGGTGGTTTGTCTAATCCGTAGCTGCAGGTGCAAATCACTGCGGTGGATAAATGGCAATCACTCATTTCTCATCACCGGGATCTGAAGGTTAGGTTTGAGGTGGTCCGCCTCCGTCGGGTCACCTGAAACCATTCTTGCAAATAAAATCGGGGAAAAAATGAAAGACATAATATCAATGGTGGCAAAACGTTTTGGACTGGGACTGCTGACCATGATCGTCATCTCCCTTCTTATTTTCGTCGGCATCGAGGCGCTTCCCGGCGATCTGGCAACGGCGATCCTGGGGCAGAATGCACTGCCGGAAACCGTGGCCGCCTTTCAGCGGGAGCTCAAACTCGATCTCCCACCGCACGAGCGTTATTTTGCCTGGCTGGGCGACTTAATGCAGGGAGATCTGGGCAACTCCCTTGCCAATGGACGGCCGGTGGCCGATCTGGTGGGTTGGCGCTTTGCCAATACGATTTTTTTGGCATCCACGGCCGCCGTGATATCGGTGCCGCTCGCAGTTTTGCTCGGGCTTCTGGCAGCGCTCTACCGTGACAGCTTTTTTGACAAGGCCATTTCCACGAGCACGCTCAGCGCGATCTCCTTTCCGGAATTCTTTATCGCCTACATTCTGATTGTTTTGCTTTCGGTCAAGATGGTTGTCTTTCCCAGTATATCCAACATCAACGACCAAATGTCATTTTGGCAAAAGATACATGCAATTATTCTTCCCAGCCTGACGCTCACGTTTATCGTAACCGCCCACATGATGCGCCAAACCCGGGCAGCCATCATCAATGTTCTGGCCAGCTCGTACATCGAGATGGCCCACTTAAAAGGTTTAAAGCGCTTGCGGGTCATCGTCGTGCATGCATTTCCCAATGCGCTGTCGCCGGTTATCAACGTGATTGCCATTAATCTGGCCTATCTGGTGGTCGGGGTGGTGATCGTCGAGGTGGTATTTGTCTACCCGGGGTTGGGGCAGCTGCTGGTGGACTCCGTGTCGTCACGTGACATTCCAGTGGTTCAAGCCAGCGGTCTAATATTCGCCGCCGTCTATGTCTCGCTCAATCTTTTGGCCGATATATTGTCAATTCTCAGCAACCCCAGGATGCTGCATCCAAAATCAAGATAAGGAGAATAATTCAGATGGCGTTTCTAAAATTACTGCGGCACTCCCCGCTAAGCGCCCGCATCGGCATGGCAATGGTACTGATTAATGTCTTGGCAGCTATATTTGCTCCGATCATCGCCCCCTACGGGGAAACGGAAATTGTCAGCGACGTCTGGATGCCTTCGAGCAGCGAAAATTATCTTGGAACCGATCATCTAGGTCGAGACCTGTTCACGCGTCTGATTTACGGCGCCCGGAATACCATACTCATCGCGTTTGTCACAACCATGCTTTCGTTTATTATCGGCTCTATTTTAGGGTTTTTTGCGGCAACCCTCGGTGGCTGGACCGAGCTGAGCCTCAGCCGCGTTATCGATATTTTGATGGCTTTTCCCACACTGATTTTCGCCTTGATCGCACTGTCTGTGGTCGGGACGTCAATTCCCGCATTAATCCTGGTGATTGCAATATTGGACTCCACGCGGGTGTATCGCCTGTCGCGCGCCGTAGCCATGGATATTGTGGTTATGGAGTTCGTGGAGGCGGCCCGGCTGCGCGGTGAGAAAATCTGGTGGGTCATGCGCAAAGAAATCCTGCCCAATGCCATGCCGCCGCTGGTTGCGGAATTCGGCCTGCGTTTTTGTTTCGTGTTTTTGTTCATCGCCGCACTGAGCTTTCTAGGTCTGGGCATCCAGCCGCCCACAGCGGATTGGGGCGGAATGGTCAAGGAAAACGCCGGGGCGATCACCTTCGGCATCCTAACGCCGTTATGGCCGGCCGGAGCCATCGCCTTTCTGACCGTGGGCGTGAATCTAATTGTTGACTGGTTTCTGAAGATTGCCAGCGGACTGAAAGACTAAAAAAAATGACTAATGACTATTGTCTAATGACAAATGAAGGAATTTTCTCGATATAATTAAGAAAGATTTGCGATATTAAAAATTCTCGATGGATTATCGGCGAAAATCAAACCTGATCATTAGCGATAATTTTACAAGTAAATTTAATACGATAGAATTCCACAAATATTCAATAGTCAATAATAAATATTCAATGTATAGGTAGGTTAACGATGACCCGTTTACTCGATATGAAAAAAATAGAGATAGAAGGCTACAGTTCAGAGGAAGAGCAATGGCTGCCGATCATCAAAGGTCTTGATCTGACACTGGACAGGGGTGAAGTCATCGGTCTGATCGGAGAATCCGGCGCAGGAAAATCGACCCTTGGGCTTGCGTCCATGAACTACACCCGCGGGGGCTGCCGAATTAGCTCCGGTTCGATTGTTTTTGACGGCCTGGAACTGTTCGGCGCACCGGAAGAGGAGTTGCGAAAAATCAGGGGGGTGCGCATCTCCTATGTCGCCCAGAGCGCCGCCGCCTCATTTAATCCGGCGCATCGGCTCATAAATCAGTACGCGGAAGCGCCGATCCGGCATAGCCTGATGAATTTTAACCAAGCGGAAGAAAAAGCCGTGGATATTTACCGACGCCTGTTGCTGCCGGATCCCGAAGGAATCGGCTACCGCTATCCCCATCAGGTCTCCGGCGGACAGCTGCAGCGCGCCATGGTGGCCATGGCGATGGCCTGCACACCGGATCTAATTATCTTCGATGAACCAACCACTGCGTTGGATGTTACAACGCAAATCGAAGTTCTGGCCGCCATCAAGAAAATAACCCGGGAATTTAACACGGCCGCTATCTACATTACCCACGATCTGGCCGTAGTCGCTCAAATAGCCGACCGCATCATGGTACTGAGATACGGTGATCTGGTCGAAGAAAATGATGCCAGGGAACTGATGGCCAAACCCAAAGAGGAATATACCAGAGCATTGCTTTCGGTCCGCACCCTCAGGGAGGACCGGGATCTGTCTGCTACGGAACATGACATCGTTCTGGAAGTTGAAAACGTGTCGGCCAGTTACACCGGAAAGGTAACGGAAAAGGTCCTCGAAAATATTGACCTTAAAATCAAACGCGGCCGGACCGTCGCATTAGTCGGCGAATCCGGCAGCGGCAAAAGCACGCTGGCACGGGTGATAACCGGTCTGCTGCCGCCGCTTGAAGGCCGGGTGATCTATGGCGACCACGAACTGCCGCCGGCGTTAAAATCACGCAAACTTGAAACACTCAGGATCATGCAAATGATTTATCAGATGCCCGACACAGCCCTCAATCCCAGACAGAGGGTCAGAGATGTCATCGGGCGTCCGCTCTCCTTTTACTTTGGCATGAAGGGCAAAGAAAAGAACGACAGGATCATAGAGTTGCTGAAGATGATCGAATTATCGCCAAAGAAATATATCGATCGATATCCCATGGAACTTTCAGGCGGTGAAAAGCAGAGAGTCTGCATCGCCCGCGCCCTGGCGGCCAAGCCCGAGATGATAATCTGTGATGAAGTGACCTCAGCCCTGGATCAATTGGTTGCCGAAGGGATTTTGAAGTTGCTGCAGGACCTGCAAAACGAGTTGCACGTATCGTATCTTTTTATTACTCACGATTTGGCAACTGTTAAGGCCATATCCGATGAGATTGTTGTCATGCTGCAAGGTAGAATTGTCGAACAGGGCTTGAAGAAAGATGTTCTCACGCCGCCCCACCATGAGTACACGGACCTTTTGCTCTCATCCGTGCCGGAAATGGACCCGGATTGGCTCGACGGTGTCCTGGCGGAGCGACAACGCAAGGGAGTCAAATCGGCTGATTTTGTGCAATCATAAATAGAATCTTTCGTGGGAGGGATTTATGAAGTTCTTGGTATGTTATGATGAGAGAGCTGAGGCCCAAAAAGTGCTGAAGGTGGCCCAAGAGCACGCGAAGATCTGGCAGGCGGAGTTGGAGGTGGTTAACGCGAAAACCCGGGTGGAACCGCTAAAACATGCTAAAGTCAAAAAATTGGAAGAAAAAATGGAAAGAGAGGTTAAGGAAATCTTAGCCGAAGATGATCCGGCCTATGAAGTCCAATTGCTGCTGACCGATCTGACCCCCGGCGAGCAACTGGTAAAATATGCCGAAGATCAGAAGATAGATCAAATATTTCTAGGAATCGAAAAAACATCCAAAGTCGGAAAATTTTTATTCGGCTCCACTGCTCAGTATGTCATTTTGCATGCTCCATGTCCGGTGGTTACAATTAAATAGTGGGCTGGAAATAATTACGACAAGATTTAGCTTCGTAAACGCCTGTATACCAAAGGTTTACAAAGAAACTGAAAAATATCTTGCGCTCTTTGCGCAAAATTGAATTGAGAACTGTCTATAGCCCGCTTTCTTTTGGCAGCCAGATCATCCCCTCGGAAAGGGCCGCTGCGATCCCGCAGCCATAGAACTCCTAATCCACGGTAAAATCCATAAATATACAATTTTCAATCTTCAATTTCGGCCTTGGCGGGTTCAGGGGTCGCTGGGTTTGGGCTCACTGGCTTTGGGCTCGTCGGTTTTGGGTTCCCCGGCTTCGGGCTCGCCGCCTTCGGACTCCCCGGCTTTGGGCTCGCCGCCTTCGGACTCCCCGGCTTTGGGCTCGCCGCCTTTGGACTTCCCGGCTTTGGGCTCGCCGCCTTCGGACTCCCTGGCTTTGGGCTCGCCGCCTTCGGACTCCCTGGCTTTGGGTTCGCCGCCTTCGGACTCCCTGGCTTTGGGCTCGCCGCCTTCGGACTCCCTGGCTTTGAGCTCGCCGGCTTTGGACTCCCTGGCTTTGGGCTCGCCGGCTCTGGACTCCCCGGCTTTGGGCTCGCCGCCTACGGACTCCCTGGCTTTGGTCTTGCCGGCTCTGGACCCCCTGGCTTTGGGCTCGCCTACTTTGGGTTCCCTGGCTTTGGACTCCCTGGCTTTAGACTCGCTATTGGATTGTGAGGCCTTGGCGGCGGGACGTTTCCTCCTGCGGGGGGATCTTTTTTTCTTCTCGGCGGCTTTCGGTTTCTGATCTTCTGCCGCCACCGCGGATTCTTGCGGCTCAGCCTTGGCCTTTTGCGGCTCAGCCTTGGCCTTTTTAGGTGCCGCCTTTGCTTTTTTGGTCTCTGCTCTGGCTTTTCGCGGCTCCGGTTTTGCTTCTTGCGGCTCCGGTCCGAAGCCAAAAAAAGCACCCGGAAAATGAGATGGCTTTCTCCTAGGCTGAGGTTTGCGTTGGGCCCGTTTTCTGTTTTCGTCACTGCGAGTTCGCCGCTGGCTGGAACTTCTCAGTCGGGCCTTTCTTTTGGTGGGAAAGGGCTTGGAGCGATCTTCGACATACCAGTCTTCTTCAGGCCAGATCACGGGGATTTTATAATCCAGCATCTCCTCGACCGGCTCTAGATGAAAAACGTATTTCTCGCAGGCCAGTGAAATTGCTTTGCCGGTTTTACCGGCCCGCGCAGTACGTCCGATACGATGGACATAGTTCTCGGAATCCTGTGGTAGATCGTAGTTGATGACATGGCTGATGTCTTCGACGTGGATTCCCCGGGAGGCGACATCAGTCGCAACCAGGATCTTTATCTGTCCCTGCTTAAACTGTGCCATCAGCCTGAATCGTTTGCGCTGGGGCAGATCGCCGGTAATGCCTTCAGCCGGCCAACCGTTGCCCTTCAGTTTATAGGTCAAATATTCAACACCGGCTTTGGTATTGACAAAAATGAGCATCCGGTTCCACTCTTCCCGCTTCAGGAGGCCCAACAACAGCGGTATTTTATTGTCAATTCCCACATGAAACAGTGACTGCTCGATGCCTTCTACTGTCACGGTCTGCGGCGTGACAGATATAAACTCGGGCAGGTTCATAAACTCGTAGGTTAATTCCATGACCCGATAGGAAAGGGTGGCGGAAAACAACATGGACTGACGCTTGTCATAGGGCGGGAGCTTGCGCAAAATGTAGCGCATATCTTTGGCAAAACCGAGATCCAGCAATCGATCAGCTTCATCGATAACCAGCGCTTTGATACCGTCGGTTTTGAAAATTTTCTGCTTATAATAATCGATGATGCGACCCGGCGTACAAATGACAATATCAACCCCGCCGCGCAGAGTGTCTGCCTGCTTGACATAATCGACACCACCCACAACCTGAACCAGTGAAAGACTGGTGTGACGGCACAGGACTTTGGCTTCTTCATATATTTGCTGCGACAATTCCCGGGTGGGTGCAACGATGAGCGCCCGGGGTAAGCCGTTATTTTTGACGGGTTCCGCCAAGAGACCGTTTAGAACGGTAACCAGAAAAGCGCCTGTCTTGCCGGTTCCGGTCTGGGCCTGCCCGGCAACATCGCGACCGGTTAATGAAACCGGCAGGGTTTGTGCCTGGATCGGGGTACAGTGTTCGAAGCCGGCGTCTTTCAGCCCGGCCAGCACTTCAGGCGGCAGATCGAACTCATCAAATCTGGTTTCGGTCAAAAATTCAGGTTGCTGCGCCCGCGGTTGCTGAAAAGGCGATTGGGCTTCTTCCGACAGCGATTGAGTTTCTTCTGACGAAGATTGCGGTTCTTCCGACGATGATTGGGTTTCTTCCAGCGATGATTGGGGTTTTTCTGACGACGATTGCGGTTCGTCCGAAGACGATTGGGGTTCTTCCGGCGACGCTTGTGGTACTTCTGACGACGAATGTGGTTCTTCTGGCATGGACATAGATACCTTTTTAAGCTGGGAAGCGTGCTTAATACCCAAACGGGAGCAAAAATTTATCATTTTTCTAATCATATAGTGGGTCGATTATACTATTATTTACAAATTTTGCAAGCCCGTTAACAGAAAACAGAGGTCAGAAAACAGAAACATGAATTCGGAAGGCGGAAAGGGCAAAAAGAAGGGGAGAAGGAGGGAGAGCTCAAAGCTCAAAGCTCAAAGCTGAAAGGGTAAGGGCATACGAGGAAAAGCTCAAAGCTCGAGGGTAAAGTTCGGCGAAGGAATGGTTCGATTGCGGATTGCGGATTGCGGATTGAAAGGGCAGAGCGCAGAGGGGTTAGCGCATAGCGAACAGATTCTGCATAGGTCCGGATTATTTTGCCTTACACCTTTGACCTTACACCCTATACCTTTCAGCTTTGAGCTTTCAGCTCTAATGCTTTGAGCTATTCCCTGCATGCCCTACCCTTTCAGCTTTCAGCTTTGAGCTTTCAGCTCTAATGCTTTGAGCTATTCCTTGCATGCCCTTACCCTTTCAGCTTTCAGCTTTGAGCTTTCAGCTCTAATGCTTTGAGCTATTCCCTGCATGCCCTACCCTTTCAGCTTTGAGCTTTGAGCTTTATTGCTTTGAGCTTTCAGCTTTAATGCTTTGAGCTATTCCCCGTCCGCCGAAAACCGAATGCCGAATACCGAATACCGAAAGCCGAATACCGAATGCCTGACCTTTTCCACCATCCAGCATCCAGCATCAAGCATCCAACATCGAGTATCTTTCATCCCCCGCAACGCGCATCTCGCAACCCGCGCTGCATCCAGCATCCAGCATCAAGCATCAAGTATCCAGCATCAAGTATCCGCAAACATCTTCAACGCTTGACAATGTGGCGGCCCTGGCTCATATTGACCGGATATATCATTTTAAATCAGGATACATTGGAAAATATGATGAAAGAATTTTTTAAAGTTCATACAATTGACCGGGCGCTGGAATACCGCAAACTTTTTTCGTCGGTGACAACGGAGGAAATATCGCTGGACCAATCCCTGGATCGAATTCTGGCCGCAGACATCCGCTCAGATATCGATCTACCGGATTTTGCCCGATCGATAATGGATGGCTTTGCCGTTAAAGGGACCTCTACTTTTGGCGCCAGCGAGGGCAATCCCGCCTATCTCAATCTGAAAGGCACCATTGCCATGGGTGAGTCTTCGAATCTTACAGTGGGGCCGGGCGAGGCCGTGCGCATTTCAACCGGCGGAATGCTGCCCCGGGGCGCCGACAGTGTGGTCATGGTGGAACACACGGAACCCATCGACGACAACACCATCGAAGTGTACCGCAGTGTTGCCCCCGGACAGAATATGATCGAAGTCGGCGAAGATATTAAAAAGGGTGAGATTGCCTTGTCCGCCGGGACCCGAGTCAGACCCCAGGAGGCCGGGATGCTGGCAGCATTGGGTTTCCGGAAAACAACGGTTTTTAAAAAACCAATGATCGGCATCATCTCAACCGGTGATGAGGTGGTTGCCGTGGAGGAAACCCCGGGGCCGGGTCAAATCCGTGATGTCAATACCTATACCCTCTCAGGACTCGTACGCAAAACAGGTGCTGCAGCCCGTTGCTACGGTATCGTGCATGACGACTATGAAGCCCTGCTGGCAATCTGCACCCAGGCCATGGCCGATTGTGATATGATTCTCGTATCCGGAGGCAGTTCGGTGGGTGCGCGGGATTTCACCATTGATGTCATCTCGGCCATGCCCGATTCTGAAATTCTTTTTCACGGGATTTCAATAAGTCCGGGCAAGCCGACGATACTGGCCCGGGTTCAAAATAAGGCTTTCTGGGGATTGCCCGGACATGTCGTGTCGGCCATGGTGGTCTATTCCCGGGTAGTCAAAACGTTTATTGACCGAATCAGCGGGTTGAGCGAAGGCGACCGTGAGAACTCGCGTTTAACGGCCCTTCTGAGCAGAAACCTGGCCTCGGCCCAGGGCCGGGTGGATTATGTTCGGGTGCGCCTGGTTCAAAAAGCCGATGGACTGTGGGCCGAACCCATTTTAGGAAAATCCGGTCTAATCAATACCATGGTAAAAGCAGACGGTCTAATCGAAATCGGTATGAATACCGAAGGGCTGGATCAGGGAACCGAGGTCGAGGTCATCCCGATTTGAGAATAAAAGTCCCAGGTAGAATCCGATATTTGATGAATTCGCAAAAGTCGAATTCATTATGTGTTTGGTGTTTCGTGTTTGGTATTTGGTAAAACCTTTCGCACGTCATACCGAGATGTTATACCACTAAATACTAAACACTAAACACCAAATACTAAACATTCTAGTAAACAGGTCGTTTTTCGATCTTTTACGAGACTGTCAGAGGTGCTTTTTCAATCTGTCTTTCCCGATCAAAATGAACGAGCTGACACCTGAAACCTGTCTACGATCCCGTCTGGAGCGAAGCGAAAGCGGGGACACCCGAAACCCTAATTTTTGTTGAGGTCAAAACAGATGAGCAAAACCCGAAATGTGTATTTAAAAATGAAAACCCTGCCGGAAGCAACGGAAATTTTGAAGACAGAATTTTCAGTGGCAGAAACCTTGGGGGTTGATTTAGTGCCGGTGCCACAAGCCGTTGGACGGGTGCTGGCCGAACCGGTACACGCCCGAACTTCGGCGCCCCATTTCAATGCGGCGGCCATGGACGGCTTGGCCGTCATGGCGCAAAGCACTTTTGGGGCAAGTGAGTCCGCCACCAAGGAACTGACGATCGGGCAGGATGCTTTCCATGTCAATACCGGCCATGTGATGCCGCCGGAGACAGACGCGGTGATCATGATCGAGCACGTACATGCGGTCGACGAGCATCGCGTCGAAATAGACAAACCGGTGTTTCCCTGGCAAAATGTTCGCAAGGTGGGTGAAGATATCGTGGCCACCGAGCTGCTGTTCCCGCAAAACCACATAATTACACCTTATTGTGTGGGCGCTCTGTTGACGGGCGGCATATTTGAAGTGCCGGTTAAAAATAAGCCCAACGTTCTGATTATCCCGACCGGATCGGAACTTTTTGACTGGCGCAACCAACCGCTGGACTTATTCAAGCCCGGCCAGGTGCTCGAGACCAACTCCTTCATGCTGGGCAGCCTCGTCGAAAAATTCGGCGGAACCTATACCCGCCATGACATGCTGGTGGACGATCCCGCCGTGATCAAACAAGTGGTAGGCGAGGCCGTCAACCAGGATTATCAGATGATTCTCGTTCTCGGGGGATCTTCGGCCGGCTCTGAAGATTACGCCAAAAGCGTAATCCTTGAGCTCGGTGAGGTTTTGGTCCATGGTGTTACCATCATGCCCGGCAAGCCCGTTGTTATCGGCTCCGTACATGGCAAACCCGTTTTCGGCATGCCCGGATATCCGGTTTCGGCCATCATCGCATTTGAGCAATTTGTACGCCCCCTCCTCCAACGGATGCTGGGTCAACCCGACCCGCCTGCGCAATCGATTGAGGTTGAGCCCACCCGGAAAATTGCCTCCAAACTGGGTGTTGAAGAATTTTTGCGGGTCAAACTCGGCCAGGTCGGCAACCGGGTTGTGGCAACCCCCCTGCCCCGGGGCGCCGGCTGCATCACATCGATCACCGAGGCTGACGGCATTATCCGCATACCGAACCATATCGAAGGAATTAAAGATAATGAAACCGCTGCTGCCGAGTTGCTGCGCCCGGTTTCTTCCATCAGGGATACTATTGTGGTTGTCGGCAGCCACGATAACACTCTCGACGTGTTGGCCGACATGATTAAGGTCAAGCACAGTCACCTGACAATATCTTCCAGCCATGTCGGCAGCATGGGAGGATTGATGGCCGTCAAAAGAGGCGCCTGCCATCTGGCGGGATCGCATCTGCTCGATACCGAAGACGGCTCTTACAATGTAACCTATGTGGCAAAGTATTTAACGCAAAATGATATCAAACTGGTAAATCTGGTCTACCGCGATCAGGGTCTGATCGTCGGACGGGGAAACCCCAAGGGCATAACCGGCATCGAGGACCTGGCCCGCACCGATATCTCATTTATCAACCGCCAGCCGGGCTCCGGCACCCGCATCCTATTGGACTATCGACTCGACCGGGTCGGAATCAACCCGGCGGATATTATCGGCTATCAGCATGAAGAGTTCACCCACATGGCGGTGGCGGTGGCCGTACTCAGCGGCACGGTGGATGCCGGTTTGGGCATCTATGCCGCAGCCAAGGCCCTGGATCTTGATTTTATCCCGGTAGTCACTGAGCAATATGATTTGATCATACCCCGGGAACATTTTGAATCCGAAAATATCCAGTTGATGCTCGAGACCATCAACAGCCTGGAATTCAAGCGTCGCGTCGAAGCATTGGGCGGATACAGCACCGAGAAAACAGGAAAGATCATCATATAACTTCGAATGCTCCATTATGAGGCAAAACACATAATTCACTGGGTACAAAAATCAAATATGCTTTTGACGGAATAGTGGAATGATGGAAGGCTGGAACAATGGGCATTAAAAACGGATGATGGTCTGATTATATTCTACGATCTGTGCAATCCAAAATTCAAATCAGATCGAAGTCCGGCAAACCCAGTATTCCATTATTCCAGTTTTCCATTATTCCAATCAGCATGTTGGCAGCATAGTCAATCTTCTCTGACTTGACGCAAAGCCCAGGCGCTCGATATCAGGATCACATGACCGCTGACAGACTGGACAAGAAAATATTCGGCACTCTGTTTTTTTCGATATTCGCGGCGGTAACCGGGGTCGGCATTGTGGTTCCGCTGCTGCCGATTTATGCGCATGATCTTGGCGCGTCCGGCTTATATGTGGGATTGATTTTCGGTGCATTCTCAATTTCGCGAACTTTTTTTCTGCCCTACTTCGGACGACTATCGGATTTAAAAGGACGCAAGCCGATTATCGTGCCCGGATTCTTGGCTTACGCCCTGATCTCGGTTGCCTTTGTTTACTCGGAGGCAGTCAACACCCTGATTGTCATCCGCTTTTTTCATGGCATCGCCTCGGCCATGTTGATGCCGGTCATTCAGGCCTATATCGGTGATATCACGCCGAGCGGCCGGGAAGGCACCACCATGGGCCTGTTTAATATGTCCTTATTCCTGGGCCTGAGCATCGGGCCTTTGATCGGCGGTGTCATCAAAGATTCTTTCAGTCTGCATGCATCCTTCATAAGCATGGGTTCGCTGGCACTTATCGGTTTTTTCCTAAGCCTGTGGCTGCTGCCGCCGACCAGCTCAGAATCCGGGATCAAAAACCGGGATGATTCCTTTTCATGGAAAACATTGCTGTATGACCGGCATTTAGTCGGTCTTTTTTTGTTCAGATTTGCCTATGTGGTTTGCGTCGGCATCATGTGGGGCTTTATCCCGCTATATGCGAATACGGAGTTTGCAGCGTCCAGTTCGCTCATCGGGGTATTAATCATGTTGGGCATATTTGTCAGTGGGCTGCTCCATATCCCCATGGGATACCTTGCTGACCGGATCAGCAAAAAAGTAATGGTGGTGGCCGGTGGGTTGATTGTGTGCTATGCCATCTTTTCATTTGAATGGGCCGACCAAATTCAGGATCTGGTAGCTTCCTCAATTTTTTTCGGTCTCGGCGGAGGAATCGCGATGCCGGCTTTGATGGCAATGGCCGTGCTGCGAGGAAATAAAACCAATGCCATGGGGAGTGTGATGGCCCTGTTGACAGTCGCCCACAGTCTGGGCATGCTGAGCGGTGCTTTGTTCGGGGGATTGATGATGGATTTCTTTAGATTAAGCTGGGCATTTCCTTTGGGAGCGATTATAATGGCAATATGCACCGGGTTATTTTTAATCGGCGCAACAGCACGGAAAGCTTAAAATACCGCGGTCCATTAAGATTTGACATCAACCATTCTTGCATTACATTAGTGACAAACTTTGAGGTTGGATCAGAGGTCCAAGGCAGAATCATCAACCGTCAGTCAAGGCTGTCACCTGGTAAGACGGGAATACTCACAATAAACAGCAGAAAAATTCAAGACGTTACACTGACACGGTAGTATAAATGGGTACCAAACGGGACTATTATGAAATTTTAGGCGTAAGCCGCAACGCAACTGATTCTGATTTAAAAGCATCCTACCGCAAACTCGCCTTAAAATACCATCCGGATAGAAATCCTGGCGATAAAGAAGCCGAAGATAATTTTAAAGAAGCAGCTGAAGCCTACGAAGTTCTGCACGACGCCGAAAAACGGGCTATCTATGATCAATACGGTCATGCCGGGCTTGAAGGATCCGGCTTTTCCGGTTTCGGCGGTTTTGAAGATATTTTTTCAAGCTTTGGCGATATTTTCGACGATTTCTTCGGCTTTGGTTCCCGTAGACGTTCCAGGTCCAGGACCCAGCGCGGCGCGGACCTGCGCTATGATTTGACCCTTAGCTTTATGGATGCTGCCTTCGGTACGGAAACGGAGATCAAGGTCGAAAAAAGAGAGTTATGTCCGGAATGCGACGGCAATCGCTGTGAACCGGGTACCATTCCGGAGACCTGCCGTCAATGCGGTGGAATCGGCCAAATCTCGAGAAACCAGGGCTTTTTCACCGTCCGCACGACCTGCCCGGTCTGCCGGGGCGAAGGTCAGGCGATCACACACCCATGCAACCAATGCCGGGGGGCGGGTCAGGTAATGGTCGCCAAAAAAGTGTCCGTAAAAATTCCGGCCGGCGTAGACAACGGGTCAAGGCTGCGGTTGACCAGTGAAGGTGAACCCGGCCAGCATGGCGGCCCTCCCGGGGATCTGTACGTCTTTATTTACGTGGAAGCCCATGACTTTTTCCAGCGCCGCGAATCCGATATTATTTGCCAGATCCCGATATCTTTTGTTCAAGCGGCATTGGGCGATAAAATTTCCGTTCCGACCTTAAACGGCGATAAAAAGCTGAAAATTCCCAAAGGGACTCAGCCCGGTGATGTGCTGACTTTTACCGGTGAGGGGATTCCATCCTTGCGAACCGGCAGACGCGGTGACCAGCATATTCAGGTAGATATCAAAACACCGACCCATTTAAACAAAAAACAAGAAGCGCTGTTGAAAGAATTCGCCCAGCTCGAGTCCAACAAATTATCCAAGAAGCTGAAAAACATCCTCAAAGGCGGGGCTGCTGAAGCAATGAACTAGGCGCCTGCAGACACCATATCGGCAATATATTTCCTGTATATTGAATTTTCGAAGCTTGACGTTAGTAATGAACTAAAATTAAGAATGATCCCGCGGCACGCGGGACTAAAATTTCGGAATCCTGTCATTTTAAATAGACAGAATACCATGACTTTAGGCATTTTAGAAAATTTAGTCATTTTAGGTATTTTTATCCTATGTATGAGCTGAAAGTAGTCACCAAATTTGCGGCCGCCCATCAACTCACCATGGTGGGAGAAAAATGCGAAAATATGCACGGCCATAATTGGAAAGTCGAAGTCTACGTCAGGGGAGAAAAGACGGACGATGCGGGAGTGTTAGTGGATTTCGGGATCGTCAAAAAGCATGTCCGTGCAATCATGGCCATGCTCGACCACAAATACCTCAATGAATTGGACTACTTTCAAAACAGCCAGCCGTCTTCGGAAAACATCGCCTATTTCGTGGCGATCGAACTGCAAAAAAGAATCGATAGTCCGTCCGCCCGCGTCAGCAAAGTCACCGCCTGGGAATCGGATGATGCCGGTGCGACGTACATCGTTGCAAATGACTAATGATGCAAATGAATAATGAGAAATGAATAATGAATAATGAATAATTAAGGAGGTCGCTGCGCTCCATCGTTTCAAATCTATCCGGTAACCTGCAAATAGCAAGTTGTGTTGCTTTTGGGGAGCTGGATTTTATCGATTAGCGACAATCTTTATTTTAAAAGATAGAATACCTTCATTATTCATTAGTCATTTCTCATTGGTCATTTTTTTAGCTCTTTCCACCTAGCGATCAACTCATCGCGGCCGATGATAGCACTGACGTCGTCCACGTATTTCCCGATATTATCAAGTCCGCCCTCCTGGCGATCTACCAGGATCACTGCCTTGACGACCTCCAGCCCTTCCGCGCGTGCGCGTTCGATAGCCTTGATGGTGGATCCACCGGTCGTGGCGACATCATCGATGATCGCCACCCGCTGGGCCGGCTGAACATCGCCTTCGATCCAGCGCACTATTCCGTGATCCTTTTTGGTTTTGCGAATTGACAGCGCATTAATCGGCTTCCCATTCAATTCGGATGCAAAAGCGGTGGCGACCGCCAAAGGATCGGCTCCGAAGGTCAGGCCGCCCACCCCGGAAACATGGCTGTCCCTGATTTCATTGAATATCAGGTGGCCGGCCAAATACATGCCCCTCGCACTGAGAGTGGTCGGCTTGCAGTTGACATAAAACCTGCTGAGTTTGCCGGAAACCAGCTTGAAGCTCGGCTCCTGGCTGTATTTAAATGATTTTAGGCAAAGAATGTCGATCAATTCCTGTTTCATGGTCGGTGTCGTTTTCCTTTCACCGGGATGTAGCCGGCATTGGATGTTGCAATCGCGGAATCGACGAGGATCCTGCAATATTTCTAAGCTATCCGTGGATCAGCGCGTTTTCTCTAAATTAAACGGATCTATGATCCAAAAAAAGGTAATCCATATGGGCCATTAATTGTTTATCAATTTCGGAGTGTTGGAGTACTGGAGTGCTGGAGTAATGCCTGAAGGTTGGATGTCTTCTCTTGATACCCCAATACTCCAGTACTCCAGTACTCCAGGTTCGAGACATTTCATAAGTTCCTGAAACCTTACATTTACCTTTTTTTGGGTTATAGTTGCGAAATTAAATAAAAGTGTCGGTCACATGTCTTTCAAGGAATTCATGGAGCCCGCATAGTAAGACCATTTTGTATCTATTGATTTAAGATTGTTTTTTCGATATAAGAAAGCCTCCACTTAATGGAAGAAGCCTTTGTAATGGGATTCAGTGGAGGCTTTGAGCAAGGAAAACCGGAAACGGCACTCCCCGAACTCATAAATTCCATATCAACAATAATAGAGAGGGTCAATCCATAAAAGTATTGAATATTTTCAATTGACATTTGATGGTTTACCATCGACAATTTTGAAGATCCCCTCTGATTTGAAAAAACGACCTGATACATTCAACAGCCCATTGAAAGCAGTCAACGGTCAATGCTGTCCAGACATGGGGCGATGGGGCGGAATTCAATATGCGACGAATTAAATTGCGGGGCCTGTTTATTGTCATCAGCTTTGGACTGATATTGTCATCTCCACTTCCAAGCCTGGCCCAGGATATCGGGGACAAACTCACTCTAACCCAAACTATCGAAGCCGCCATCGAGGCCAATCTGCGTTTGCAGCAATCCCGGGATGAGGTTGAAGCGGCCGAGGCGACAAAAAAAGCACGTACGACTGATTTTTTTCCGACCTTGAATGCAACCTACGGCTACATCCGCCGGGACGAGCCGACCACCCAGGCTTTAGGCGTGCAGGGGGTCGGTGTCACAGACGTTCTCGTCAACCCCCAGGATGAATACAATTTTGTAACCTCTTTCAACCAGCCCATATTTACCGGGTTTGCCCTGTTGAACCAGTATAAAATTGCCAGCCTGGGGCTGGATGTTGCGGAATATTTAGAGCGAATTACGCGCCAGGACGTCATTCTCGATGCCAAGAACGCGTATTATTCGGTGTTAAAGTCTCAAAAACTGGTGGATGTGGCCCGTGATACCGTCCGGCAAATTTCGGCTCAAAAAGATGTTGCGGAAAACATGTACCAGGTCGGCATGAGCCCTTTAAATGATTTACTTCAAAGCCAGGTGCAATTGGCCAATGCCAAGCAGCGGTTGATAACCGCTCAAAACACGATGGAAATCGCTAAATCCCAGTTCAACACCCTGCTGCGCAGACCGGTGAATGCCCCGGTCGCCATCACGGATATTCTGGATTACACCCCCTTTGAATATGACATCGATTATTGTCTGGACCAGGCTAAAGCCAATCGATTGGAAATACAGGTGGCCGATCTGGAGATCCAAATCGCGGAAAAGGACTATAAACTGTCCCAGCGGGACTATTTCCCCTCGGTCAATCTCACCGGCACCCTCACCCACCGCGGGACCGACTGGGATGTCGATGGGGGCAAAGGCATCGGGGATAAGCGATTTTGGGATATCCGGGCCACCGCGACCTGGGATTTCTGGGAATGGGGCCGGACCACCTACGGCGTCAGGGAAAAGCTCAGCCGTCTTTCCCAGGCCAAATCCCGCAAAAATGAGATTCTGGACAATATCGACCTGAGCGTTAATGAGGCGTATCTGCGGACCATTGAATCCGAAAGGAATATCATCACCATCGAGAAGGCGATTGAGCAGGCCAAAGAAAATCTGAGGATCACCGAGGAGCGCTTCAAAGAGCAGGTCTCGACCCAAACCGACGTGCTGGTGGCCCAAACGCTGGAAACCGATACGATGACCAATTACTACAATGCGCTATATGATTATAAAATAGCCAAAGCCGTCCTATATCGGGCGATCGGGCAGGAAAAGCTGGAATGATTGATGGCGCGGAGAAGAGCTCTATCATTCGGATGTTCCACGTTCATCGAAACTACGGCCCTAAAAAAGCCCTGATCGATATAACCCTCGACATTGCCAAAAATGAATTTGTTTTTATCAGCGGTCCCAGTGGGGCCGGCAAAACCACCCTGCTGAAACTGCTATATCTGGGTGAGCCGGTATCGGAGGGACAAATTCTGATTGATGGGATCAATCTGGCCCGCATACCCCGTAAGCGTATCCCCCTCCTGAGACGAAAATTCGGTGTTATCTTTCAGGATTATAAACTGATCCCGACAAAAAACGTCTATGACAATGTTGCCCTGGTCCTTGAGGCGGCCGGCGCCAAAAACCGTATCATCCAAAAAAAAGTGCGGCGCGTCCTGAGGCTGGTCGGTATGGAAGACCGGCTCAAAGCCTATCCCCCTAGTCTGTCCGGCGGTGAACAGCAACGGATTGCCGTTGCCCGGGCAATTGTCGGCGATCCACAGATTATATTGGCCGATGAACCCACCGGCAGCCTGGACGAGGAATCGGCCGGGATAATCCTCGATCTACTCAGGGGGGTCCACATCCGGGGCGCGACGGTTATCATCGCCACCCACGACAAGGCCCTGATGCGCAAAACAGGAGGCCAGGTTCTGCATCTTCAACAAGGCCGGCTTGAAACCTCGGTGTTCTTAGATAAACACTATGATAACGCTATTTTTTAAACGCGCGCTGGATGATATTTTCTCCAACAGCTTTTTGAATCTCGTCACGGTGATTACCATCTCACTGTCGATTTTAATCACAAGCGCCTTTATTCTTTTTTATATAAACACCAGCGAAATCATCAATTCCTGGCAGAAGGGCCTGCGCATCATGGCCTATCTCAAACCGGGGGTTACCAACAGTGATTTGCCGTATCTGAAACAGGCCATCCAATCGCTGGACGGCGTTCAAAATGTTCGTTTTATTTCTAAAGATGAAGCCTTGCGCCGGCTAAAAGACCAGATGCTGCACCAGGCGTCCCTGCTGGAAAATCTCTCGGAAAACCCGTTGCCCGACAGCATTGAAATCCGCATGACCGCCACTTCCGGCAGCTGGCAGAAAATTTCTTCGCTGGCCGCTCAGATTGAAATGCTGGCCCAGGTGCAGGAGGTTGAATATGGCCAACAATGGATCGGACGATTTATCCAACTGTTCGACTTATTCAGGCTGGCCGGCTATGCCATGGGAGCACTTTTTTTCATGGCTGCCATTTTTATCGTCGCCAACACGATCCGGCTGGTAATTTATTCAAGACGCGAAGAAGTCGAGATCATGCGCCTGGTCGGGGCTACGGACAATTTCATAAAGATCCCTTTTTATTTCGAAGGGCTCATCCAGGGTGCGTTGGGAGCAATTATCGGATTGGGGACACTATATCTTTCTTATTTCTTTATCGCCTCCAATGTCGAACAGGACCTCCTGCCGGGGCTTTTACGAATAAAATTTCTGCCCCTTGATTTATTGATTGAAATCCTGCTGGGAAGTATGCTGGTTGGATGGCTGGGTTGTTATATTTCGCTGAAGCAATTTCTAAAAGGATAGGCTTTCTTTAGGTCTGCACTCGGGAAAAGTGACCTCAGCAGGACGTTGATAGCGCAGCTTATAGGTGTCAGGTGTCAGGTGTCAGGTTTCGGGTTTCGGGTGTCAGGGAACCGAGGTGCTAAATCCTCGTGTGAAACTTCAAGAAATGACGAATGACGAATGTCGATTGACTAATGGTGGAATCGCTTCAGGCTTCGCCTTCGGCTACGACCCGACACGTCGCTCAGTCGTTTTAAAATGGACAGAATACCTTAAATCCAAAATCCGCATTCCAAAATCCAAAATTTGGTTTTTGAAGTTTCTTTTCTTTGATCAGACTGGACGCTCGCGGTCAGCGGCTACGCTGACACCTAAAACCTTTGAGTATTAATTCACATGATGACATCGGCAACAAATTGTCGATATGAAGTCGCTGGTAATTTACAATGCTTAAGATTATGTTGATTCCGTCCAAACGCATAGTTCCAATATTTTTGACATTATTCACCGGTCTGTTTCTATTGACCGGTGCCGTCCGAATACTGCCGGCCGAAACCCGTGCCGCAGACAATTCTACTTTAAAGCAGCAGGACCGTCAGACTCAAATCGACGACTATAAGGCACGGCAAAAAAACCTGCAGCGCGAAATCAAAAAGGGCCGTCGCGAGGTTAAGTCATTTACCCGCAAAGAAAACAAATTAATCAAACGCCTCAATCAGGTGGACCGATCGCTGAATAAAAGCCGCAAGCGCACCGCCGCTTTGGGAAGAGAAATTCAAGCCCTGGAAGAAAAAATAAGCGGAGCGACGGCGGCATCGATCAAATTACAACAACGGATTAGGCGCAATGAAAAATATGTCGCCCAACGCCTGGTGGCGATGTATAAAATGAATCAGTTGGGAAAATTTCATTTGCTGGCATCTGCGGGATCCATCCATGAATTTATTCAGCGCAAGGCGGCCCTGGAGCTTATCCTGGCCCATGATGAAGAGATCCGCCGTGCGTTGGTGCAGGATCAGAGGGATCTAAAAGAAATGCTTGTCGAATTGAATACCAACAAAAGCCGCAAAAAGACCCGGGCCGCTGAGTATAAACAGCAACAAAAAGCGATGCTGCGGGAGCAATCAATCCGTAAAAATCTGTTGGCTGACATACGCAGCCAGAAAACGCTGGAATTGGCGGCGATTGACGCCTTGACGCGAGCGGCCAAGGATCTGGACGGCAAACTGAAATCGCTTAAACGCGACAGGGAAACAGCCGCAGCCCCAAAAAACATCGCGCATTTAACCTTTTCCGCTCATAAAGGCTTGCTTATCATACCGGTAAAAGGTAGAATAACTTCTTTATTCGGACCATATAAAAATCGGAAATACAATATCACCAACTTCCGCAGCGGCATCGATATCAAAGCGGATAAAGGGGAGCCGATTCGATCCGTTTTCCAGGGAAAAGTTCTTTATTCCGACTGGTTTAAAGGATACGGCAACATGATTATAATTGATCATGGGCATAACTATTACACCATTTACGCCCACCTGGAAGAAACCTTTAAATCCAAAGGCGATGCTGTTGAAACCCGCGAAGTCATTGCCACGGTTGGAGACACCGGTTCGATGGAGGGGGCCAAATTGTACTTTGAAGTGCGCCATCATGGAAAACCGGAAAATCCGCTGGTATGGCTCAAAAAAGGGTAAAACTACCGCCGCTAAGACACGAAGGCACAAAGAAGAAATACTTATTTATCGTGAGGCTTGGTTGAAAAGTTATCAACCTTATTTGACTAATACTTTGCGGCTTCGTGTCTTGGTGGCTAAACTATCCTAAGAAAAGGTTAAAAGGAGTGAATATATGAGAAGCAACAAAACAAGGCACGTCAAGCTGTGGCTGCTGATGGTCATGGCCGTTGTTTTCTGGACAATCGGCACCGGATTTTACCGTGACCTTTCAGCCAAGAGTGAAGAGGCCTACGAAGAGCTAAAAGTTTTTTCCGACGTCATCGAACTGATCGAACGGGAGTACGTCGATGAAGTGGATACCAAAGAATTAATTCAAAAGGCGATTCAGGGAATGGTTCAGAGTCTGGACCCCCATTCCTCGCTGCTGCCGCTGGAAGCTTATGAAGATCTTCAGATCGATACCAAGGGTAAGTTCACCGGCATCGGCATCCACATCACGATGCAGGACGGATTCGTCACGGTAATTTCACCAATCGAAGACACACCGGCCTACAAAGCCGGGATAAAAGCCAGGGACCGGATCATTAAAGTGGATGGCGAATCGGCCAAGGACCTCAGAGAAGCCGTTAAAATGATGCGCGGACCCAAGGGAACCAAGGTAGTGGTAACGATCTTGCGCGAGGGGGTCAAAAAACCGCTTGATTTCGAATTGATCAGAGATGTCATTCCCATCCAGAGCGTCAAATCCATTATCCTGGAACCCGGGTATGGCTACATCCGGCTATCAAATTTCACCGGCACGACCACGAATGAAATGGAACAGGCTCTGGACAAACTGGAAAGCTCGGAGGGGCTGCCCTTGAAGGGGCTGATCCTGGATTTGCGCAACAACGGCGGCGGTCTGCTGAATCAATCCATCAAAGTCGCTGACCTTTTTCTGGAAGAAGGCAAAATATTATCCATCAGGGGACGCAACAAGAAAAACACCAAAGTTTTCAAGGCATCGGCTTCCGAAACAGCACGAGAATATCCGCTGGTGGTTTTAATCAACGGCGGCAGTGCCAGTGCTTCTGAAATTGTAGCCGGTGCATTGCAGGATCACAAACGGGCCCTGATTCTAGGTACCACGTCGTTTGGTAAGGGCTCGGTTCAGACCGTTGAAACCCTGCGGGACGGAGCCGGTCTAAAGCTTACCATCGCCAGATATTATACCCCCAATGATCGCTCGATTCAGGCTAAAGGCATCGAACCGGACATCTATCTGAAGGCTCGACGCCTGGATCCGAATGAAACCTCGAGAAAGGATGAAGGCTTGCTGAAAGAAAAAGATCTGGCAAACCACCTTGAAGCCGAACCGGATGCCGAAAAGCGGCGGGATAGTCAGGACGGGGATAAACAAGAGGACCAGCAAAAGGAAAGAATGCGTGAGGCCGAACAAAGAATCGGTCCACTGACTGTCGATTCGCTGAAATTCGACAACCAGGTAATGCGGGCCCTTGAAATGTTGAGGGGCTATGATATTTTTAAGAATATGAAAGGCTAGGACCTTTCAAATAGATTGATTATTGTCGATTGACAGTCTCGTAAAAAGTCGAAAAACGACCTGTTTACAAGAGTGTTTAGTATTTTGTGTTTCGTGTTTGGTGGTATAACACCTTGATATGACGTGCGAAGTGTTTTACCAAATACCAAACACGAAACACCAAACACATGATGAATTCGATTTTTTACGAGTTCATCAATCTTCAACTCCGGCTTGTCCGGATTAACTATATGGCAAAACGGAAACCAACCCGCAAAAAAAAAATACGCAAAAAGCCCCGCAAAAAAAAAAGATTCGATAATTCCCTGCTAAAAGCCTTTGTCGGACTCGCCGGATTATTCGTGTTGGTCGTGCTGGCAGGTGTGGCCGCTCGGTGGTTGATCGCGCCTGAAAAACCCGTAAAGCCGCAAGGTGTGCCCGCAAAATCTGCGCCGGCCGCCAAAAGACCGATCGATAAAATTCCAACCTTTGAAATCTATCCCCAAAAAGAGTCTCTCCCGGAAAAAAAGCAATTAAAACCGCCGGCCCTTGAAAAGAAGCGATTGCCGCTGGTTGCCATCATCATTGATGACCTGGGTTATGACAAAAAAATGGCTGAAAAATTTAGCAGCCTCAAAGCCGAGATTACATTTTCTATTTTGCCCCACAGCCCATTTCAGGAACGCATTACCCGCCTGTCAAGGGATCACGGTCATGAAGTCATGCTCCATTTGCCGATGGAGCCGGTTGAATACCCGGCGGTGGATCCGGGTCCGGGTACACTGCTGACCTCTATGACGCCTGATCAGTTGATCCACCAGCTCAAAGAGAACCTTAAAGCGGTACCCGATGCAAAAGGAGTCAATAACCATATGGGCTCCAAATTGACAGCCGAGTCCAGCCAATTGTATCAGATTTTTTCAATTCTGAAAAAAAGGGGGCTTTATTTCATAGATAGCCGCACCTCCCCGCAAACGCTCTGCAAACCATCCGCACGTCTGCTTCAAATTCCTTTTGCCCAACGGGATGTTTTTTTGGATAACCGGCAGGAGGCCCGGTTTATTCGCGAGCAGGTCAAAAAATTGATAGCAATTGCCCGTCGCAACGGTTACGCCATCGGGATCGGACACCCCTATGCCGCAACCTATGATGTCCTGCGCGAAATGCTGCCTGAAATGCAGAATGAAGTTCAGTTGGTTCCGGTCAGCAAAATTGTGCGTCTCCTGGGCTAAGATCCGATCCGAAGTCAGGAAATCACATCCTGACTTGACATAAGCTTATGAGTTCTTTATGATTTTCGGATAATTTCTCCAATCCTTTTCTGGATTCAGTGATTAGGAAAAACATGAACGAGTCGGCACCTTTATACAACAGTCGCCTAAACAAAATTTACATCCAATTTCTGCGGGAATACTACCCGGATGTTGACGTCGACTCAGTTCTGGAAGAAGCGGGCATCGCCAGTTATGAGATTGAGGACCCCGCCCACTGGTTTACCCAGCAGCAGCAAGATCGTCTGCATGACATTCTGGTGGCAAGAACGGGCAATCCGAATATCGCCCGCGAGGCCGGCCGGTTTACAACATCATCCGAAGGATTGGGGGCCGCGAAACAATATGCCCTGGGTTTGATGAGCCCGAGAACCATCTATTTGCTGGTCGAAAAGATGTACGCTCTAATGAGCCGAGGGGCAGATGTCAGTGCCAAAAAGACCGGATCGAACCAGGTCGAAATTACCGCAATACCCAGGCCGGGTGTTGAAGAGAAACCGTACCAGTGCCAAAACCGGACCGGCACCCTGGAATCTCTGGCACGCTTGTATACGGATAAATATGCCCAGCTTGATCATCCCAGCTGTGTGCACCGCGGCGATGACCGCTGCCGTTACTTGATCACCTGGACCCAGGCCACCAAAATTCGATTGAAGCTGATTCGAAATTACAGCTTGCTGCTGAGCGTTTTTCTCCTCATCGCCTTGATCTTCCTGCTCCCGATTTATAGCTGGAGTGTTGTCGCACTGATTTGCACGGCGGTTGTGCTGCTGCTGTCCTATCTGACCGAAAACCTGGAAAGGAAAACGTTAACCCAAACTATAGAGACCCAAAAAGAAGCGGCGCATGACAATATCGTCGAAAGCAATATTCGTTATAACAATGCACTGCTGGTCCAGGAGATCGGCCAGGCAACTGCCAATATTTTAGATATCGACATGCTGTTGGAAACGGTGGCCGGCGTTATGGAAAAACGGCTTGATTTCGACCGGGGGATGATCATGCTGGTCGACAAGTCAAAAAAGGTACTGCAATATGCCGCCGGGTATGGGCAAAATCTGAATGAAGTGGAACTGTTGAAAGACACGGAATTCCGCTTAAACAATCCCGAATCCAAAGGTTTGTTCGTCCTGGCCATAAAAGAACAGCGGCCGTTTCTGGTCAATAACGTCACGGAAATTCGGAAATCTCTGTCCCGCAGAAGTCTTGAAGTCGCCAACCGCATGGGCAGTGAAGCATTGATTTGTGTTCCCATAGTATACGAAAAAGAATCCTTAGGAATATTGGCCGTCGACAACAGTAAATCCAGCCGACCATTGCGACAGAGCGATATGAGTCTGCTGATCGGCGTTGCGTCGCAGCTGGCCATCAGCATGACGAACGCGTTGTCCTTCGAAAAACTCCATGACAGTGAAAAGAAATATCGCGAACTGGTGGAAAACGCCAACAGTATTATCCTGCGGGTTGATATCCAGGGCAATATCAGCTATTTCAACGAATTTGCCCAGCGTTTTTTTGGCTATTCGGAAAAAGAGCTTATCGGCAAAAATGCCGGGAGGATCATCTTGCCTGAATCTGGCCCGAACCGATTGAGCTTTAGAAAGCTGATCAGTTCCCTGCGGGAAGATCCCACACGACATATGATTAGTGAAAACAAAACCAGAACCCGATTCCGTGATGACGTTTGGATTGCCTGGACCTACAAACCCATTTTCAACGATAATAATCAAATTACTGAAATTCTTTGCATCGGCAACGACATCACAGAGCTCAAACGGGCCAGCAAGGAAAAAGAAGAGCTGCAGGCGCAACTGCAGCGCGCCCAAAAAATGGAAGCCATTGGAACCCTGGCCGGAGGCGTCGCACATGACCTGAACAACATTCTTTCCGGCATTGTCAGCTATCCCGAGCTGTTGCTGATGGACCTTAAAGTGGACAGTCCGTTGCGCAAGCCGATTCTAACCATTCAAAAATCAGGGGAAAAAGCCGCCGCCATCGTCCAGGATTTGTTAACCCTGGCCCGCAGAGGCGTGGAGGCAACCGAAGTGGTCAATCTGAATTTGATCGTTTCAGAATATCTGCTAAGCCCTGAACATGCGAAATTGGAGCTGAACCATCCCAGCGTGAGTATTCAAAAACATCTGGATGAGAAACTGCTGAACATACTGGGTTCACCTGTGCATTTGTCCAAAACGGTAATGAACCTGGTGTCGAATGCCGCCGAAGCCATGCTCGACGGCGGCACCATCGTAATAGCCACCGAAAACCGTCACCTTGACAAAGTAATTTATGGTTTTGACGATATCGAAAAGGGAGACTACGCCACCCTGACTGTGTCGGACACTGGGATTGGCATTTCATCTGAGGATATTGAAAGAATATTCGAACCTTTCTATACCAAAAAGACCATGGGCCGCAGCGGGACCGGACTGGGCATGGCGGTGGTTTGGGGAACGGCAAAAGACCACCAGGGTTACATCGACATTTCCAGTACGGAGGGGCACGGGACCGAAATTACGCTGTACTTTCCGATCACGCGTAAAATTTTTTACGCAGAGGAGGAAATCCCGTCCATTCAGGAACTGATCGGCAAAGGCGAAACCATATTGGTAGTCGATGATATTGAGGCCCAACGCCTGATAGCAGCTGAAATGCTGGATAGGCTGGGATATCGGGTTGAAACTGTATCCAGCGGAGAAGAGGCCGTCGCATACATGCAGGAGCATGAGACCGACCTGCTCGTTCTGGATATGATTATGGAGCCCGGCATCGACGGTCTCGAAACATACCGCGAAATCCTCAAAATTCGCCCCGGCCAAAAATCGATTATCGCCAGCGGCTATTCTGAATCGGTTCGGGTCAAGGAGGCCCTGCAGCTGGGGGCCGGCTCCTATGTAAAAAAGCCCTATCTGCTGGAAAATATCGGCCGGGCCATCAAGGCTGAGTTGAATCGGTAGGGTAAAGATCCGGGACCAGAGCGCTTGGCATTGGTTTGACCCGCAGTACCGATGAAAGTGGCAATTTATACCAAAAGTGTTCAGGTGTCGGGTGTCCCCGCTTTCGCTTCGCTCCAGACGGGATCGTAGACAGGTGTCAGGTGTCAGCGCTGCCGCCGGCTGCGAGCGTCCAGTCTGATCAAAGATAAGAAACTTCAAAAACCAAATTTTGGATTTTGGAATGCGGATTTTGGATTTAAGGTGTTCTAACTATCTATTTAAAATGGCTGAGCGACGTGTCGGGTCGTCTTGTGGGGTCGTAGCCCGAAGGGCGAAGCCCCAAGCCGAAGGCGACATGTGGGGTCGTAGCTCGAAGAGCGAAGCCCCAAGCCTGAAGCGATTCCATCATTCGTCAATCGACATTCGTCATTCGTCACTCCCTGAAGTTTCACAAGAGCGGCGGCCTCCGGCTAAAGGACAGCCGGTCTAATCGGAAAAGAAACTGTTGTGGATCGGTTCCGAAATCGACGGTTGTTGGGTTTCGCATTTCATGATGACGCCGGGAAAATGTAGGTTGGGTAGAGTGCAACGAAACCCAACAAAGCCCGGAGTTGGCTCAACCCAACCTACAACAACAACGTAGCCTAAGATGCAATCAACTCCAGCTTTTGAAATGTAGTTTCACACGAGAGGTGTCAGCAACCGAAGTCAACCTGCCGGACTAGACTCTCTTTCACCGCTGGTGATATTCTGCCTCGACCCAATCAGGGTTCAGGATTCAGGATTGGTTTTTTAATGACACCCGAAACCTGACACCTGAAACCCCAGCAAGGTTGGACAGATGGCATAGCCGGTTATCTCTGAACTGGCCCGGAAAACCAAGGTATCGGCGTCTAACAACTTCCGATCAAGCACTCTCCAGTTGACCGGCCGTAAATTTGGAGGGGTATTTTTGATAGTAATGTGAACCCTGCCAGCTCTTTTTGAGGGCTTTGTTGAAGCGATAGACGGCATATGAGTTGATCGGATTTTTAATGCTGAGAAATGATTTTAAAATCCGATACTGATTATTGGGAAATCGGTAGATATAGTTTTTCACATAGTTGTCTCCGATGTATATGGTTTCGGGTGCCACCCCCTGAGGCTGCCGGACCACATAGGACAGACGATACTTATCCCAGTCGGCAGGAAAATTACGGTAAATCAGGCGGTCTTCTTTTTCAACCTGCCCCATAAACGCCGTACCGGGCAAAGGGGTGAGGATGGCCATTTGAACAACGTCGATACCGCTGCGGACCAAAAACCTTGCCAGCTGCTTGTAATAGTGGGGTGACTCAAAATCGTTGCCGATAATAAAAGCCCCTACAACACCGATCCCATGGGAGTGAAAGGCATTGACGATGCGTTTATAATTGTCGACGCCAATTTTCAGGTTGATCCCTTTTTTCATCTCCTTAAGGTTCATCTCGCTAATGGTTTCAAAACCGATAAACGCAAACATGCAGCCGGCCTTCGCCGCCAACTCGAGAACTTCCTCATCCTTGGTCGAGTCAATTGATGTCTGCATCCACCATTTCTTGTTCAATCCCCGCTCGATCATGCCGCTAAAAATTTCTTTGGCTCTCATGGCGCTCTTCCGGCTGTGGCCGATCAAATTGTCGTCCAAAAAAAATATGTAGCGACTATCAATTTCCTGCAGCTCGTCGAGCACATCCGCGGCGCTGCGCTGACGAAATGCCTTACCCAGATAATTGGAGACCGTACAAAAGTTGCAGTCAAATGGGCAGCCCCGGGAAGTTTGGATGGATTGAAATTTATAGCGTGCATCCATTAATTCTCGTCGCGGCCGGATGGCGTTTTTCGCAAGATCGACCCGCGGACCCGTATATTTACCGGTTAAACGATCATTTTCAAAATCTTCGATAACGCGGCCCCAAATTTGCTCGGCTTCACCAATGACCACGGCATCGGCATATTGCAGGGCTTCATCCGGCAACATGGAAGCGTGAATGCCCCCAATGACTACTTTTATCCCACGTTTGCGGTATTTGACGGCAATCTCATAGGCCCGGTTTATATTGCTGGTGAAGGCGGATATTCCGACCAGATCCGCATCCTCGACCTCTGAATGTCCAAAATTTTCATCGGCTATTTTCACCTCCCAATCAGAGGGTGTCACAGCCGCGATGTAGGCCAAACTCAAGGGCGGAATAGTGGAAAATTTACTCAGGAGATAACCGCTGGCGCGGCCTACCGGATTTACTAAAAGTAGCTTTTTCATTGTCTAGTTTATCGGGATCAATTTATCAGGTCGGCCCGGGTTCATGGATGCCTAATGATAGATAATTCTTGTGAATGTGGGTCAGCATATCAGGAAGTTGATTATCGCCAACCGGCAACTGATCTGTCAAGAGGATATTTGAATAACTCAAAAATTAACTGGAAACAGACCGCAGCGATTGATTTTAGAGAGGTTTTAATGCGTTTCAAATCGCTTGGAGGGGTCCAACAGGGGCAGGTGAAAAATGGCCGAATGGCTGATGCCGGTTCTGCCGCTTAAGGCGCGGGATCCGAATTTATTGTCCCGCGAGCATGTCGTATAATGAATCCGGATGAAGGAAGGTAAATTCATAGCGGGCGAAACCCACGATATCGCCATCCTGCAGGTTTACCGGTTTATTGTCAAGTCGTTTTCCGTTGACCATGGTGCCGTTGGTGGATCCGCAATCCATGATCGAGTAAACTCCTCTTTTGATTTCGAGAATCGAATGTTGTTTGGAAATGGCATAGTCCGGCATGATCATGTCATTCCCATCGACCCGGCCAACGGTAAACGAGTTGACCGGCCCGCTGGCATACTCCCCCTTGACCAGTGGGTAGATGGCATGCTTGAGAGTTTCCGAAGTGGAAGAGTTGTCTTCGGCTTCGTCCAATTCAAAAACAACCGTTCGGTTCATTTCTTCTTTGCTGGCACGTTTGCGCAAGTTGAGCGAACCGGACTGGATGGAAGAGCCAACCAGCACCGGTTGTTCCATAAAGACTCTAAATTTCGTTTTCTGATATAGTTTGACAAGCTTCTCGAGGGTGGGCAGCGGAATTCTACCGGATGCATTCAGCATTTTGGAAATATCACCCAAAGGCGATCTTGGCTTTATTGTATCGCTCGCTGCTTCAATATCATCAGCCTTCTTTTTTTTCTTTAAACCGAACATATAAACTCTCCCCGGATTAGACCAGACGAAGTTTTCGTATTGTACTCATATATTATGCCAGATAATGTTTTAAATAGCAAGATTTCTAATTTTTATATAATAATTTTAGATAGTTGAAAAATTGGCAACAGTTTAGTGAACTTTCGCACGGATTTCATTGACTCCTTTCTCGCACATATATATAGTAAAAATTTAATTTTCAGCGCGGACCAGCCGAGTCACCTCTTACGTCTTCATTTTCAGGCTAGTCCATATACCGCGGCTGGTAATAAAGCCGCCACAGCAGAAAAAAGATTGGCGGATCGGGTTTGCATTTTAACCAAAATAATTATGCGCAGCATATAATATTTAATCCGCCTGACTATCGTTCCGGCAACACGTTTCGATTTTCAATAAAATATTCGCAGTCCTGAAGGTGCTGTGTATCGTGGAGGATTAAATAGGGGGTAAACCCATGGCATTAAGTCTGATAGAAGGCAACGAAGCGATCGGTCGGGGAGCACTGTCGGCCGGCTGCCGTTTTTTTGCCGGGTATCCGATCACACCGGCTACCACCATATTGAATACAATGTTAACCCTGCTGCCCCCCCAAGGCGGCATTTGCCTTCAAGCCGAAGATGAAATTGCATCCATCGGAGCCTGTTTGGGGGCTTCCATGGCGGGCCTGAAGGTGATGACCGCAACCTCCGGACCGGGTATCAGTCTTTACAGCGAGCAGATTTCATTTGCCGTCGGCAGCGAAATCCCCATCGTAATTATTGACGTGCAGCGCCTGGGACCGTCCACCGGGTCAGCTACCCGCGGGGCCGACGGGGACATCAATTTTCTGCGCTGGGGCAACAGCGGCGGCCTGCCGGTTGTCGTTCTGGCTCCGGTGGATGTGGCCGACTGCTTTACACTGACAATCCATGCCTTTAATCTGGCTGAAAAATTTCGCTGTCCGGTGTTCATTGCATCAAACAAAGAGATCGCCATGACCCGTGAAAGCGTCAATCAGGATACACTGGAAATACCGGAAATCATCGATCGCCGGCGGGCGGCGGAAGACTTGGCGTTTTTGCCTTTTGAAGTCAGAGCAAATCAAAACGTGCCGGATTTTCTGCCGATCGGCCACGAAATCCCGGTGCGCCAAACCTCCTCAACCCATGGCCCCGACGGCTATATCACCACCGATCAAGTTCAGATTTCCCGGATGCTGAATCGTTTGAAAGCCAAATTGGATGCAGCGGTGTCAGAGTTTTCTTTCTATGAATTGCTGCCGGCCGAAAAATCTGAAACATTGCTGATCTGCTACGGCGTTACTGCCCGCGCGGCCAAGGCGGTTTATAAAGAGCTCAAGAATTCCGCCCATCCGATTTCACTGTTGATACTCAAAACCCTCTGGCCGGTACCCCACAAGGTAATCCAAGGTGCTGCCAAGGACTTCAAACGGGTTGTGGTAGTTGAAATGAACCTGGGCCAGTATGTGGGGGAGATCAAACGCATTCTGGCAGATAAACATGTTGATTTTTATGGTCAAATGGATGGCCGTCTGATCACCCCGCATAGAATTAAGGAGACAATTATCGATGACTAGCCTCCTCAATGAATCCAGACCACCCGTATTTTGTCCCGGATGTTCCCACGAACGCATAACCCACACTCTGGATAACGCCTTCCAAAACATGGATTTAGCCGGCGACCGGATTGTTATGGTCAGCGATATCGGCTGCTCGGGCTTGTTCGACACCTTCTTCAATACCCACGCCCTGCATGGACTGCACGGCCGCGCCCTGACCTATGCCGCCGGTTTGAAATTGGCCCGGCCGGAATTAAAAGTAGTGGTCACCATGGGCGACGGCGGTCAGGGCATCGGGGGTGCTCATTTGCTGGCGGCCTGCCGGCGCAACCTTGATTTGACCCTACTGGTATTAAATAATTTCAACTTCGGCATGACGGGTGGTCAATATTCGGCCACCACCCCGCCTGACGCCCAAGTCGGCTCCGGGTTTTTAAACCAGTTGGAGCGCCCGGTGGACATCTGCCAGGTGGCCAAGTCGGCGGGGGCGGCTTATGTCACCCGCTGTTCGGGTTATCGCAAGGATTTGGCGGCGGAAATACAGCGGGCAATCGAGTTCGAAGGATTTGCCGTATTGGATATTTGGGGCGTTTGTCCGGGGCGCTATACCAAGAAAAACCGGCTGACCCCAAAAGCCATTGATGAGGCCCTGGCCCAATTCGATCCGCTCGAAGGCATGGTCGCCGAAAATGCCCGCAGTGAATACGGCCGGCACTATCGGGAGTTGACGGCTGAACTGAAGCCGGCCGGCGACCCGCCCAAAATTGATGCCGGTTTTCAGCCGCCCGCTTCCCAGCGTCAGGAAATCGTTATGCTCGGCAGTGCCGGTCAGCGAATCATCACCGCCGGTGAAATATTAAGCCTGGCGGGACTCACGGCCGGGTTGAATACCACTCAGAAAAACGAATACAACATCACCGTCTTGCGCGGCCCTTCAATCAGTGAGTTGATTCTATCACCGCAGGAAATCGACTACACCGGCATCGAGCGTCCCGGGGTCATCATAGCGCTGGACCAGGAAGGCGTGGATCGCCGCCGGGATATCTTTGAAAACCTGGCCGACGATACCCTGATTCTGCAGGCAAAAGGCGTTGAGGTGCCGGACTGCAAGGCCTGCATCCACCCGATGGACCTAAAATCCCTCAAGATCAGGAAACCGGACTGGGCCCTGGCATCGCTGGGCGTATTGGCCAACCTCGAACGGATCATCACCACCGAAATGCTGGAAGCGGCATTGAAAATCAGGTTTAAGGACAAGGTCCTGGAAAATTCCCTGGAAGTGATTAGGAAAGTCAGAGGGTCAGAAGGTGAGAAGATCAGAAGGTGAGAAAGTCAGCAGGTCAGAAGTTGAGAAGATCAGAAGGTGAGAAAGTCAGAAGGTCAGAAGGTGAGAAGATCAGAAGGTCAGAAGGTGAGAAGATCAGAAGGAGTAAGAGCTCAAAGCTCAAAGCTGAAAGCTGAAAGGATAAGGGCATACGAGGAAAAGCTCAAAGTCCAGAGCTGAAGGATGGAAGGTATTCGGTATTCGGAGGTTGGAAGTAAGGAATAGGCTTTCGGCCTTCGGCGCGCGGTAGATGCTTAAAGGTATAAGCGGCACATGTCTAAATCAGATTTTGGTCGCTATGCGCTAGCCCCTCCGCACTATGTTCTATTAATCCGAAATCCACAATCGAACCATTCCTTCGCCGAACTTTACCCTTTCAGCTTTGAGCTGTTCTCCGTCAGCCGTGCGCCCTTACCCCTTCAGCTTTGAGCTTTGAGCTTTCAGCTCCTTTTCTTCTGGCTTTCAGCTTTGAGCTCCTATCTTTCTGCTTTGAGCTATTCCCCGTGCGCCGACCGCCGAATACCGAAGGCCGAATGCCTTTACCCTATACCCTAAACCTTACACCTTCTACCTCACGGCATACCATCCCCTTTCACCTTGCAGACTGCGGAGGTCAGGCAGTTCCGCCGCCAGCAAAAAACGGCAGATCTGAGGAGGAAGAAACTCTGAAAAAGCGAATAATGAATATCGAAGTAAGGCATTCTATCGATTTAAACCATTAAACCGGCGGTTGAACAAAATATCTTTTTGTTATCCTCAGGTCATTCCCGCGAAGGCGGGAATCCAGTAAAATTAAGGCGTTAGCTGGATTCCGGCCCTCCGCTCCGCTGCGGCCGGTCGAAGATCCCGTTGTCCTTTACGAGGAATAAACGCTAGCGAATAGTGTAACACCACTGTTGGCAAAATAATTGTCTTCGCATTTTACATGCCTTAGAATATCGATAGGTTTCTTCTCCTACAAAATGACACCCAAATGCAAAAAACTGGCACGGT
>Ga0209454_1000191_pt1 | contig 35844 bp, 27 predicted proteins | sample WorMetHERISLAND1_2_FD_187400 | JGI IMG/M metagenome (GOLD analysis project Ga0209454, IMG submission 187400) | Marine gutless worms symbiont microbial communities from Max Planck institute for Marine Microbiology, Germany - Olavius geniculatus... | ecosystem: Host-associated > Annelida >... | reverse complement strand
TATTTTAGGGCAATCTGCTTTAAAATTTAAGTGTTTAGTAGTATTTATAGCAAAAAAAATCAAGTAGTATTTTAATTTATCACACTGTTTTTATTGAAAATTTTATGTTTGTGCGCTTGCTCTATACAACATACGCTACGCAGCGGGAATCGGGAGGCAATTTCACCTGCCGGTCCCGTATAGCGGATATTTTAAACGCACGAACGGCAATCTGAAAAATATCCTGGATTTCATAAAATCCGTGAATCCGGACATTATTGGATTGATTGAGGTGGACAGCGGATCATTTCGTTCCCAAAAAAACAACCAGGCCGAAGGGATCGCCTGGGAACTGCAGCACGATCATATCTATCAGTCAAAATATCCCGCCAAATCCGTGGCCCAGAAGCTGCCCTTGCTGAAGAAGCAGGGCAATGCCATATTGACCAACCAGGAAATAGTAGATCAAAAATTTCATTATTTTCGACACGGCGTCAAACGCCTGGTGATCGAGTTGGAACTGGCCGATCTATCGATTTTTCTGGTGCACCTGTCGATCAAATTTCGTCATCGCCACTACCAGCTGCGCGATCTCTACGGTATGGTGAAAGATGTCAAAAAACCCTACATTATCGCCGGTGATTTTAATGTGTTATGGGGAGATCGCGAACTTCAGCTATTCATCGCCGCCACCGGTTTAAAAAACGCCAACAGCCACGGTCAGCCCTCTCATCCCAGCCGGTCGCCGAGGCGGCAGCTGGATTATATTTTTCACAGTCCCCAGATCCAAATCACCGATTTTGAGATTCCCAAGGTCAAATTCTCAGATCATACGCCCCTGGTTTGCGAATTCGATATTGCGGCTTAGTATTATCCCCACCGTTTGTGACTGCGAGAATTGGATTGAGCAAAGAGTACTTTCTGGGTCAGCGTAAACTTCTTGAAATTCTAAATAACAATACTCAAAAAACAAATAAATCCCAGATCACAATACTCAAATTCGAAACAAATCTTAAAATCCAAGTAATTTAAACGATTCGGCTTTCTCTGAAATGATACATTCCGCTAATATTCTCAGCGAAAGCTGTCCTTGCCGAAATTGATCCAAGTTTGGAACATTGGAGCTTGGAATTTGGTTATTGTTTGTGATTTGTTTTTTGGTGCTTGGAATTTTATTTATTCAAAGACTCAACGAATCCGTATCTCCCGCCCCAAAACCCGTGCCTCAACCTTCGTACAACACTGCTATTATGGTTGCCTTGTCTTTTTTGGCTGCAATGTGATGGGGCGTGGTCGACAGATAATAGACGCTGTCTCCCGGCTCCAGTTCAAATTTATCGTCGCCGATCTCGAGCGCAACGATTCCATCCAGCACAAAAATAAATTCTTCCCCGTCGTGGATGGATATCTCTTTGTCGGGATCGACCTCGAGTTGAACGATCAGAGCCTCCATGTGGCGTCCCTTGACTTCAGGGGCAAGGCTTTTGTAGGTATAAACCTGTTTTTGACCGGTCTTGGATGTCGAACGGGAAACAGTTCGGCGCTCACTTTTGCGGGTAATCGAATACAGCTTGTCCCCAACCCCCGAAACCAGACGTCCAAAAGCGCTGTCCAGGGCCTTGGATAACTTGATCACCGTGCCCAGCTGGGGCTGGGCTTCGTTTTTTTCCAGGCGCGCTAAAAAATCTACGTCGAAACCCGTCAGTCGGGACAACTCTTCCAGGGACAATCCTTTTTCTTCCCTTATTTTTCGGATACGCTGGCCGACATCTTCTATTCCTTTGGGAGGCTCGACCGGAATGTCACCGGTCAGGTCCTCAAAAAAATCCATGTTCATAAAGGACTTGCGGCTTTTCTCTTCCATTTTATCTCCTCTATTATAATTTTTCGTATTGATTGTATCGTACATTATAGGATTTAGATTGATCGCTAAATCTTTCCTTTACTAAATCTTTCTTTTAAAAATCTAAATAATTAATCCGCCCGCTCAACATCCAAGATATAATTGCCAGAATTAGTAAACAAATAAGCCTAATTACACCTGGTCTTAAAATTATTCAGGGCGGAGTAATTATTTAGAGGCATTTAGCACCAATATGCCTGGCAATAACGACCCGCTGCACCTCGGATGTACCCTCGCCGATGTCCAGCAGCTTCTGGTCCCGGTAAAATCGCTCCACGTTATACTCTTTCATCAGGCCATATCCCCCGTGGAGCTGAACGGCGTGATTGGCACAGCGGTACATGAGTTCCGAGCAATACAGCTTGCCCATTGCCGCCTCCTTTGAAAAAGGCAGATCATTGTCCCGGAGCCAGCAGGCCTTGTAGAGCAGAAGACGGCCGCACTCGATTTCCATCGCCATATCAGCCATTTTAAACGCATTGGCCTGAAAGGTTGCGATCGGCCGCCCGAACTGCTCGCGTTCGTTGGTGTACCTGATGGACATATCAAAGCATCCCTGGGCACCGCCCAGTCCCATGGCTCCAATGGACAGGCGGCCCCCATCCAGGGTCTGCATCATCTGATGAAATCCGTTGCCCCTGGGTCCCAGCAGATTTTCTTTGGGAACCCGGCAGTCTTCAAAATAGAGCTCGGCCGTGTTTGATGCACGCCACATCATTTTGTCATGCATCGCCCTGGCGGTGAATCCCGCGGTTCCCGCTTCCACAATAATGCAGGATAGTTCAGGCCGGCCGTCTTCCCGTTCGCCGGTTTTGGCCAGAACCGTCACCCCGCTGGTGATATCGGTAGCGGCATTGGTGATAAAGATCTTGCTGCCGTTGATCACCCATTCGTCGCCGTCTAAAACCGCGTTGGTCGCACTGTTGGCGGCATCAGACCCGGCATTGGGCTCCGTCAGTCCAAAGCCCCACAATGCTTCACCGCTGCAGAGCTTGGGCAGGTACTTTTTTTTCTGGTCTTCATTGCCGAAATAATAAAGCGGCCCGATGCCCAGCGAGTTTTCGGCAGCCACGGTGGCGGCATGGGACCCGTCGACCCGGGCGATTTCCTCCACGGCGATGATATATGACAGATAATCCATTGCCTGACCGCTGTATTCCTCTGATACAAAAACGCCGAAAAGCCCAAGTTCAGCCATTTTCTGCATGGTTTCATAGGAAAACTCCTCTTTGGCGTCCAGTTCTTTGGCAACCGGCTTGATCTCATTTTCAGCAAAACTGCGGACGGAATCCCGTAGTATCTCATGATCGGTTGAAAGACTAAAATCCATGCTTGCTCCTTATGATTAGGGTTAACACTTTAATATATTGAATAAATTGCTTGAAGATCATATTTATCTGGTGTTTTATAGGTAGATGTCCTAATAATGTCAACGACAAACAGAGGACAGAGGACAGATAACAGGGAACAGAGGACAGAGGACAGAAAACAGATAACAGAAGTCGGAAGGCGGAAGGCGGAAGGCGGAAAGATCGAAGTCAGAAAACCAAAATCCGTAAACAAACTTTTCTTATTTCCCCTATTCCCACCTCATTGTTATATGTTTTATGTTTTCGGTTTTCTCACACCTGCCATCTGAATTCTGTTATCTGACATCTGAAATCTGACATCTGTCATCTGTCTTCTGACTTCTGTCATCTGTCTTCTGACTTCTGACTTCTGTCTTCTGACCTCTGTCCTCTGACATCTGGAGAAATCCATGCCCGAATTGCCTGAAGTACAAACGATTGTCGACGATCTTAACGCTGCGGATATAATCGGCATCCCCATCATGCGTACCAGTATTCTCTGGGCGCGCACGATAGCTGAACCTTCGCCGGCAGCATTTTGCAAACGAATGAAGGGCTCCAAATTTACCGCTATTCGTCGACGCGGAAAATACCTGGTCTTTGACACCGACAGCCGGTACACCATGCTGCTGCATCTCAGGATGTCGGGCCGTCTGCATCTGGTTGCCGTCGACGCCCCCCGGGTCAAGCATGAGCATATCATCATCACGTTCAAAAACAAACAGCAGCTGCGATTTCACGATACGCGTAAATTCGGCCGAATGCACTTGATTGCTGATCCGGCAAAAATATTAGGTCGCCTGGGACCGGAACCCTTGGCCAAGGAATTTACCGTACAGGTGCTGGCCGACCGTCTCCGGCGGCACAGGCGGCTTTTGAAACCATTGCTGTTGGATCAGGCCTTTGTGGCCGGTCTCGGCAATATTTACGTGGATGAGGCGCTGTGGGATGCCAGGCTGCATCCCAACCGCATCGCCGCCGAATTGTCCACGGCGGAAATCAAGGCCCTGCACCGGGCCATTCCCCGTGTGCTCAAACGGGGGCTGAAAAATCTGGGGACATCGCTGGGCACCGGTGAGACCAACTTTTACTCGGTTGGCCGCCATCGCGGCCGCAACAAAGATGAATTGATGGTGTTCCGACGCACCGATCTGCCCTGCCCCCGCTGTAAAACCAATATCGAACGAATTATAGTCGGTCAGCGGAGCACGCATATATGTACGAAATGTCAAAAAAAATAAAAACTGGAGTAATGGAGTACTGGAGTATTGGAGCGAAATTGATTGCGGATTTCGGAATGCGGATTGCGGATTGTTTGAAAGGAATTAATAGACGAGATTTACACAAACACCGCTTCTGCCCCCCAGCGTCCAGTCTGACCGAGGATAGAAATTAATGAACGTCGAACATCGAACGTCCAACATCGAACATCGAATAAGGTTTTTTTGCCCGTTTTAAAAAAGATTTCGCGAAGCGATTCCATCATTCATCAATCGACATTCGACATTCGTCATTCCCTTTATGTAAGCGGTACTGGTCATTGGTTATTGTATTTTGAGATTTGTTTGTTATTTGTTATTTGAAATTTGGGATTTAAGATATTGACAGGAGCATCTAACATACGATCTAAATTCAGGTTTTTTCATATAGGAGACGTGTACTCATGCCCACGGCCGCGTGTGGAATCAACTGCGATGTTTGCAAACTTAATCTGCTGGTGACTTGTTCCAGCTGCGGGCCCGGAAAAAGCCTGCAGGCTAAAAAGAAACTGGCGGCCCAGCAGCGGTTGCTGGGCGGCACCTGTTCGATTCTGGCCTGTGCGAATATGAACCGGATCGATTACTGCATGCGCGATTGCAATCAATTCCCCTGTGAAAATTTCAGCACCGGCCTTTACCCCTACAGCCAAGGATTTTTAAACATGCAAAAAAGACGTTTGCAGGAGAGGCCGCCCGCCTATGCCCCCGACGGATCCCGGGTCAATGTGGCGCCGGCCCATTGGGAGGATTTGCGGCAAAAAGACATCAATGCCGTCTGCAATTTGACCCTGTTTACCCCGGTTACACCCGACCAGGCCATGTTCCGTTTTTTAAACGAAGATGTCATCATCGATATCGAAAATTTCTGCTTGAAAAGAAAAGACGGCGACCAGTGGGTCGTCAGCGAAGACCCGCTGTTGGAACTGGTCACCGTCCTTTATTTGATCAATGTCGACGACATATACCCCATGGGCAAGGACATTGTCGGCGTCAAAGATTTGAAAGAGGCCCATTTTTTCCAGGGGCCCCACGCGCTCAGGACCGACCCCTTGCTGAAACGCTACGGCGACGATTTAGAGGGATTCCGGCAGGCAGCCGAATTTTTGGCAGGCGAGCCCAAGGATATGGCCGACGCCGCCTACCGATTGTCGCCCTATCCCCGGATTAATCTCTACTTTTTGCTATGGCAGGGCGACGAAGAGTTTTCTCCGCAGGTCAGTGTGCTGCTCGACCGTCCCATCGAAAGGGTGCTGGCGGCCGATGCCATCTGGGCCTTGATTAACCGGGTCACCACGGCCCTGCTGGAAGGGCCCGGCAAATGAAGTGGGAAGTCGGAATTTATCGATTTCGGATTTTGGATTGCGGATTGCGGATTGAAAAGAAAAAGCGCAGAGGGCATGGGGAATGGCGCTGAGCGCATATCGTACGGAAGTTAGTTGCTGGCATAGGGAAATTGGTAGTCATTTGAATTCAGAAAGCGGTATGCGGAAGTCGGATTAGGTGAGGAGATACTGGTATTAGGTTGACGGATGGTAGCCGGATTTGACGAAACTGAAATTAGATCTTGCGATAAAATGATTCAACTCTTTGTAATTATTAACTTATTGACATAAAATAGGCGAAGTGGTAACAATTAATATCGATACAATAAGTCCGAATGTTAATTAAACATATGATTACCTCGTGTGTTAGCAAATGAATCTTAAAGAAAGATCCGCAGCACGGAAGAAAAGAATTGTCGCCCATCGCGCCGCAGATTATGAAGATGCTGAGAACTGGGATTTGAAGTATTGGCAAAGTCAAACCCCTGCACAGCGTTTATCAGCATTGGTAGCAATTCGCACAGATGTGAAAAAAGTTGAACTTGCACGCTTGCAAAATATGAGTACGGACGATTCCGAGAGTTGACGATGGAGACTATTCAAGATTTTGAGGACATGCTCTTTTTTTTGGATAAACACAGGGTCAGGTATCTCATAATAGGAGGTTTGGCGTTTATTTTTCACGCTAAGCCTCGTTATACGAAAGATATGGATCTGTGGATTGATCCCGATCCCGAAAACGTAAAGAAAGCAAACAACGCGTTGGCCGAATTTGGCAGCCCTTTTCTCTTAAATCCTAAAAGTAAAAAATAAATTTTACAATTGGGTGTTGCTCCTGACCGGATTGATTTCATTATAAATGTGGGCGGTGTAAAATTTGAAACAGCTTGGAAAAAGCGTATAAAAAGCAATTATGGTATTGCCCGCGCCAATTGGATAGATATTGACAGTCTTATTCGAATCAAAAGCCGTATAGATCATCCACGGCACCAGGAGGATGCTAGGGTATTGCGCGAGGTTAAAAAGCTCATCAACAAATCAACGTAACCCCCAAATAGTTAAAATCCCGACTCTGTTTCTATCCGTTTTATTCTGTGTCCCATTTTAAAATTCACAAATGCCCGTATAATTCTCAGGCGTGATGTTCAACAGCTCATCTTTGACCCTGCGGTCGACGTCCAGGGTTTCGATAAATTCGGCGATGGCCTTTTGATCGATCACCGAATGGGTACGGGTCAGCGTTTTCAGCGCTTCATAGGGTTCCGGGTAGTTCTCGCGGCGCAACACCGTCTGAATGGCTTCGGCCACCACCGCCCAGTTTTTCTGCAGATCGTCCTGGATCGATTCCGTATTCAGGATCAGTTTGTTCAGCCCTCGCAGCAGGGACTTCAAACCGATCAGGGTGTGGGCCACGGGAAGGCCGATATTGCGGGTGACCGTCGAATCCGTCAGGTCCCGCTGCAGTCTGGAAATCGGCAGTTTGGCCGCCAAATGCTCCAGCACGGCGTTGGCCACCCCCAGATTGCCCTCTGAATTTTCAAAGTCAATGGGGTTGACCTTATGGGGCATGGTGGATGATCCCACTTCGCCTTTTTTGATCTTTTGTTTAAAATAATCCATCGAGATATAGGTCCATATATCACGGTCAAGATCGATCAGTATCGTATTGATTCTTTTCAAATTATCGCAGAAGGCCGCCAGGTTGTCGTAATGCTCGATCTGGGTTGTCGTTCGCGAGCGACTAAGCCCCAGGGTATCGTTTACCAACTTGTCCGCAAAAGACGGCCAGTCGATATCCGGATACGCAACATGGTGGGCATTGAAATTGCCGGTGGCACCTCCGAATTTCGCCGAGAACGGTACCGCCTTCAACTGGTCGGCCTGAACCGTCAAACGCTCGACAAACACGTAAATCTCCTTGCCCAGTCGGGTCGGCGACGCCGGCTGGCCGTGGGTGCGGGCCAGCATCGAGACATCCTGCCACTCGCGGGCCCTGGCCTGCAGGCCTTCGATGAGTTCATCGAATACGGGGCCGACGACCTCCTGCCAGGCTTGTTTTAGAGAATACGGCGTGGCCGTATTATTGATATCCTGGGATGTCAAACCAAAGTGAATAAATTCCTTATATTCCTGCAGGTGCATTTCATCGAATTTTTCCTTTAGAAAATATTCGACCGCTTTGACATCATGATTGGTGATGCTCTCGATATCTTTAACCCGACGGGCATCAGTCGTACTAAAATCCCGATAGACGGACCTGAGGGGCTCAAACAGCTCACGATTAAAACTTTTCAATTGAGCCAACGGCAGCTCGCACAGGGCAATGAAATACTCGACTTCCACCATCACCCGGTATTTGATCAAGGCGCCTTCTGAGAAATAGTCCGCCAGTTTTCGAGTTGCCCGTCGGTAGCGGCCGTCTACGGGGGTGATCGCTTCTAAAGATGTAAATTCCATGGTATTGATCCGTCCTTTGAATTGGTACCTTCAATGCTCATTTGAGGAGATATCGATGCAGGCAAGTATAGAAAAAGGGATTTGTCGTGTCAAGAAGGTGGAAGACAATTTGACAATATAATCAAGTGTGGCTTAGGTTAGACATTCTATGCAGGGAATATAGAAGATTTTTATGTAAGCGCCACCGACAGACGCCAGTGTTCAATCTGATCGGAAAAGAAACTTTAAAAAGCAAATTTTAGATTTTGGAATGCGGATTTTGGATTTAAGGTATTCTGCCTGTCGTGAGTCTTTAGTCGAACGGTCTATTTTAAAAAAATGAGCAACACGCTGCGCAAGCGCCTGCGCTGCGCGAGCGATTCCACTCCGCCTTCGGCGGATCAATCGACATTCGACATTCGTCATTCCAATATAGTTTCACACGAGCGGCAGCCTCTGGCTAGAGGACAGCCGGTCTGATCAAAGAAAAAAAACTAATGAACGTTGAACATCGAACGTCCAACATCGAACATCGAATAATGTATTCTGTCTATTTTAAAACGACTGAGCGACGTGTGGGGTCGTAGCTCGAAGAGCGAAGCCCCAAGCGATTCCACTTGGAACTCCCCCTTTTCTAAAGGGGGCTGGGGGGATTTTTGAAATTCTGCAGGTCGATTTTAGTTTCATAAGAGGATTCAGCAACTCGGGTTTTCTGACACCTGACACCTGACACCTGAAACCTTGTTTTTTCTGTAGTTTCAAAAGAGGGGTGCAGGGCACGGGTCTGTCATCTGCCCTCTGTCATCTGTCCTCTGTTTTCTGACACCTGAAACCTTCAATATTGTTTGTTACAAGTATTGTCCCAAAGCCATCAAACAATAAATTTCAAACCAAGGAGGATATCATGAATTGGCCAATCCTGATCGCCGGCATCGGCGCCGTATTTATCACAGTCGGTCATTTTACCGCCGGCAGCAAAATGTACCTGAAACCCATGCTGCAGGCAACTTTTGACGATGTGGCGAAAAAAGTAAACCATTGTGTCTTTCACTACGTTTCGGTGTATCTGGTGGTGTCAGCCGCTTTTCTGTTGTTAATCGGCATCGGTTATGCCAATTCGGCGGATAATTCCTGGCTGGTGAAACTGATATCTATCAACTATGGATTATTCGCGGTCGTTCAGATCGTGATTGCCGCCACTTCAGGCATCAAAAATGCAATAGTTAAGATGTTTCAGTGGACCCTGTTTGTTTTTGTGGCCGTTTTTGCCTGGATCGGGATTTTATAATTTCCGGTCAATCCTGTAATTCGGTCTTAATCAAACTAGTTTGATAGTGAGAATTAAAGAATTCCTGGCTTCAAATTTGGTTTCCGCCTTTAGTCGTGCTAAAATTAAATGTAAAATTATGCGAAGCATAAAATAATTAATCCGCCCAAGCTTCGTCATAGTGACATTCTTCGGCTTTCAAATTAAATTTTGTAGCCGCAAGTATTCTAATCTCAAAGAGCGGATTAATTGCGGATTAATTGCGGATCAATCGATGAAAAAAAAAATTTTGATCGTTGCTGTTATCCTTATCCTCGGGGCTACCGGATTTTTAGCCTACGACTGGCACGTGAAGACAACCCTGCAGGAAGATGACCAGCGTGTCACCCTTTATTCCTGGAGGGATAAAAACGGAGTCCTGCACTTCACCAATACCCAACCGCCGGATGGTGCCCGCGACATTGAAGCGCGCAAGGGATTTGAATATACGGATCAACCGCTGGTAGCAAAGATAAAAGATAAAACGGTTGCCGGTTTTAAGCGGATCAAAGAAAAAATATTCAAGAAGAAAAGTCAGAAAAAATAGCCCCCAGGTTAAACGACCACTGCAAGGCTGATATCATAGTGTGATGATTAATGAAAATCGTTCTGGCGACATTCGGGTCAAGAGGCGACGTCCAGCCGATGTTGGCCCTTTCCCTGGCCCTGCAAGCAAAAGGCCATGATGTTCAGCTGGCGGCACCGCCGGAAAAAGCGGCCTGGGCCAAACAACTGGGATGCCCGTTTTACCCTCTCGGAAGCGACGTCACCGCGTTCATCGATAGTATGGACAACGCGCATACGCTGCGATCGGCGGTGTATTTCGTCTCCTTCTTGCGGCGCGAATTGACGGCTCAATTCGATCTTTTCCCCAAGATCATCGACGGCGCCGATCTACTGATCGGTTCATCTTTAACCTTTGCCCTGGCATCCCTGGCCGAATATAGGGGAATCGCCTACCGTTTTATCGCCTTTGCCCCCCAAATGTTGCCCTCCGGCCATTATCCGTTTCCGGTGTTCCAACACCAAAGATTTCCGCAGTGGTATAATCGCATGACCTGGCGATTTGCCCGGCTGCTGGACCGCTGCAACCTGGCCCGCTTGATAAACAGCCACCGCCGGCAGTTGGGCCTGGGATCGATAACGGACGCCTGGTGCCATATACTCGGACCGCACGTGATCGTGGCCTCGGACAGCGCAATTGCCAAAGTTCCATCGGATATTGTATCCCCGGCATTTACTCAAACCGGCTATATGCACTTGAACCAGCCGGATCAACGAATACCGGAACTCGAAACGTTCCTGAAAGCCGGCCCGCCGCCAGTCTACGCGGGATTCGGCAGCATGCCTGTGCGGGACCAAATTCGTAACACAACCTTGATTGTGGAAGCCGCTCGCCAAGCCGGCCACAGGGCGGTAATCGGCAAATTCTGGGACGAACCATCCGCATATGGAAATTCCGATGATATTTTTTTCATTAATAAATATCCCCACTTAAAACTATTCCCGCACATGGCGGCCGTGATTCATCACGGCGGTGCCGGAACCACTGCCACCGCAGCAATCAGCGGCGTGCCCCAGATCATCGTACCCCACCTCCTAGACCAATATTACTGGGGCCATCAGGTGTACCTATCCCGACTCGGACCTAAACCCATCTGGCGTTCGAAGTTGACTTCCACCAAACTGGCCCGGGCGATCCGGGAAACTCTGATGAACCGGCAAATTCGGCAGAAAGCCGGCGAGGTCTCGAATTTAATTAGGCGGCGGGACAGTCTCGAAGCAACGGTGGCTGAAATAATGAATTCCCTGCCTTAAACTCCGCAAGCGAATTGAAAGTTTCTCCTGCATCCGGCAGATCGCCGCCAAGCACAGGTCTACTATCGACGTTCACGGCCACGGATCCTTGGCCTACATTAAAAGCGAATCACGCTAAAGACGTGACCTAAAGCCCGCAGAACCGCAGAATATCGAATATCGAATTTCGAAACAAAGAATTTCGAATATCGAAGAAAGGCACTATATCGATATATATTAAGCGGTTAATAACCCGACCGCCAAGACACAGGTTTAATCTTTTCAACCGTCGGCAAGTTAATACTTGGGTTTACGCGGCAAATCTGATATAAATATAAGTTCTTAGGTGACGCTTCCGGATTTCGCGTTGTGTTCTTCCATTTAATCAGCAGCATAGACCTGAATAATTGACAAAATGGACATTCCTAAAAACGTTAAAAGAGTAGTCATCACGATAGGCCCCTCCGAAAACCCATATGCCAAGATCTTCCTGCCGGATAATCGCAGCGGTGAAAAAGACCGGCGCAAATCACATGCATTTCTTACCCAGGATCGGCGTAGCGGCATCGCCGACCGCAGAAGCCCGGAAAGTTAAGTTTAATTAGGATCCGCATTTCGAGCGCGTAGATATGGGCCAATGCCCTGATGTGGGGTTGGATAAAGGGGGATGGGGGCAAATCCTGATGAAGGTCTATGTCGAAAGATCGGTCTGAAACCCTTCGGAGATGATCCACGTATGCCGGCTGGATCAAACCATCAATATCCCACCGCCACACCACCGCCCTTGAAGCAGCCAGTCAGCGTTCACCGTGCCGTGGTTTACAGCGCCTGTGCACCGGGTTGGGGCGACATCTATGCCGGTTCGCGTTTTAAGGGCTATGCGACGTTGTCGGTATTTCTGATATGCGTTGCCTGGGCGATCTGGACCATGGCTCTGACTGCCAGGACTGTTGTAGGGCAATTATTTGACAGCCTGGAAGGCATTACGCCGTTTGTTATGCCCGATCTGCCCACTGTCGAGCTGGCAATTTCGGTTGCCGGTATCTATTTTACCTGGCTGTGGAGTATGCTTTCGGCCGCAGATACGGCCACCGCCAAAAGCCGAAAAACCGGGGTATCTGCCCAGGCAAGCGTCGGGTGGGCCGTGGCCATGTCATGGTTTTGCCCCGGCAGCGGCTTGGTCTACGCCGATGACCGCCGGTTTGGCTTTATGGTATTCGGTGCCTATGTTTTAGGGTGTGTGCTTATCGTACCGGCCTACCAGCAACTATTTCTGGGCCTACACGAACTGGTAAAAAGCGGGCAGTTGTCGCCAAACAATCCTTTGGCCGTCATCGGGTTCGTCCATGAGTTGATTGTCCGGTTAGACTATAGCTTCGGTAAGATTTTTCAGGAATCGACGAAATATTATGCCGTTGCCGCCTCCCTGGCCGCTTTAAAGCAGGGTCCCCTGTTGACTGACACAAGATGGCTGACCCCTGCCCCGGGTTATGGCCTTGCGCTGGTCGGACTCGGATGGTTATGTCCGGGATCGGGACAGCTGTTGCAGGGCCGCAATCGGATCGGCTGGAGCTTTTTAACCGGCTTTTGCGGCAGTCAATTCCTAATTGTCCCGCTGCTGGGCGGGGGGGTTATCGGGATTGAAACGGCTGAACAACTGGGCTGGCTGGCGGTAATCGTGCAATGGAGCGCCATGATCGAAGCACCGGTCGCCATGGTGATGGGAAAAAGATCTGATGCGCACCAGGCCTCTAGTTAGGGTTGGCGTAGTTGCATGCCGCTGAATTAGAGGTTTCAGGTGTCAGGTGTCAGTAAAGAACAAATTCTGAGTCCTGACACCTGATTGGGTTAACGCTGAAAGTAGAAATGTAGTGGCGGGGTTTATCCCCGCCTAAACGGCGATTGACGCCGTCCTCCAATGATTCTCCAGGCTCTATCTAATAATGATTGCTTTGATCAGTATTATGATCTGATGTCATCGTCTTGCTTTGACGGTTTTGAACATTTCGACATTCGAATTTGAGACTTGTTTCGTATTTCGAAATTCATATTTCGTTTTTTTCGAGAAGCACTTGACCTTCACCGTATTGGCAGAAGCTTTCCATGTCCACGAATGAAAGAGGTGGTTTAAGGTCGGAATCAGCGACACCGTAAAATAAGCCTCACTTTTCGATCTGCAATTTAATCCACTGCGCCGGGCGCTGTCGGTTATATGCTTCGAATCGCACTTCAACCAGCATACCTTTTTTCGCGTCTGCCAAGGAACCATACCGATTAGGCTGCCCAAGCCTGCTTTTATCCAAATAGATCAGCGTGTATTCCGTGGAGAGCACCGTAACGGTATTGGTCCCAGCGGTCACTGTCAGCGATTGCTGCCGAGGGTCCATGTCTTCAATTGTGCCGATAAGATTGATTTTATTAGACAATCCCGGAGACGCGCCGATGGGAATATACAATTCGGTCGGGTGCTGCGCGAAGGCCGGTGCAAAGATCCCCAAAAGGATAATGAAGATCAAGGCGCGTGCATTAATGATGTAACTCATAGCCGTTTTCAAATCGGAAATAAATCCGGTATCGGACCCAGGCAACTGGGGTGGTGAAAATAGTTATTTTCAAAAAGGTTTTTAAACCTATTTTTATGCCTGAAAATTTGAGTATTGTTTTATATTTGGGATTCTTGATTTTGAATTTAGTTTCTATTTTTTTAATATCTCATCATGTTTGCGCAAAATTTTTGCTATAGCCAGCTTGAATATATTGGCACTGCTATCGATTAAAATAAAATCGACAGAGCGAAGCGATTCGATAAATATTCAGCCTGCAATCTTCAATTCCGGCTCGCCGGGTGAGTAATTCTGCCCGTCGTGAGCTTCTGAGTCGAGCGGTCCGTTATAATTGATAGAGCGTCCTGTCGGGTCGTAGCCGAAGGCGAAGGCTGAAGCGATTCCATCAATCCGCAATCCGCAATCCGCAATCCGCAATCTAAAATCCAAATTTATAACTTATGACCTTCTTCAATTTTCAATTCCAGCTTAAAGAGGTTATGGCCTTCGCTATAACACCAGTTCCCTGCGTGCCTGTTGAAGCATTTCCAAGGCTTTTCGTACATGTCGGTTTTTAAGCCACAAGCCCTCGCGCGCTCCGTCTGCAAGGTGCTTGGCTTCGACCAAATGCCGAACCGCTGCCGGGTGCAGACTGCCGCCCTGCAGAACCACCGTGCTGTCCTGAATTTCCGCACCGGCCTGCAGCAGCAGCGCTTTTCGGTCTTCAACTGCCATTGTCGGGGTCAAAGCAATCTTTTCCAGAAGCCGGATGCTTTGGCGAATATTTTCCAACGAATTGATGATTCGTAAAAAGGCCGCTACCTCCACAACCTGGGCCGCATCGAGCTTTATGCCGCTTCCCGTCTCGGCCTGAATAGACTGGCCGGCCGCAGAATGGTTAAACGCATCACTATTGTAAAACGCAACCGCCGCTTCGATGGTGTCAACCGCATTATTGTGAAAATAAGGACCGGTGTCCGCCGCCTCGACCAGGGACGGCGTATTGAAGGTATCATCTCCCGGGGCACCGAAACCATCGTCGGGCGGAACTCGTTCGTCCAACAGATCCTTAGAGCGATCGGAAAAATCCTCAACACCGGTATCAAAATTAAGGTTGCCGGCCTGGGCTCCGAAAATCCGGGGATCGCCGGTGGCACCGCCGTTTAAATGACAGATAGAACACTTGCCCCGGGCCGGGTCGTTGAAGATTTCCTGTCCCCGCACGGCGGATCTGTTTTTCAGGGCCAGGGGCAATTGCAGCTCCGCCTGCCTGCCAAGCGACAATTGGTACGCCGCCAGGGCATCCAACTCAGTGGCCGTGGGAAGCCTGAAATCCACCCCGGGTATCCGGTTTAAAGACCGGGTAAAGTGCTGGACGACGGCTCCGGTAGCAAAAGCGCGCAAGGAACCATCACCGGGTGCGCCGTCTCCCGACCATCCGGTAAGCGGTCCCAGGTCACTATTTACCGAAAACCGCAGTCCCAGCAAGTGAGGCACACCTCGCAGGACAAATTTCCGGGTAAGGTCATCAAACCCGTCTGCATTTTCCAGCACCAGGCCAAATTGTCGCAAGAGGCGTGGACTTTCCAAATGCTGCTTTAAATTCGGGTTAAATTCGGCAACGAAAAGCGGGTCGTCGGCCGGCAGCGTGGCGATATATTCAGAATCAATGGTGAAGTTATTGTCTAGTCGATGACAGGTTCCGCAGGTTCGGCCGTTGCCTTTAAAGGTTTCATTAAAAAAGATTTCCTTGCCCCGGGCAATCAAATCATCTTCGGGATCCGAAATTGCATATCCCAACCGATAGAAAATCGCCGCCAAGAGGATAAGGCAGAAAATCGCCAAAACTGAAATGGATGCCTTCAAAGTAATTTTTAGAGAGAATTTGTCATCCATTTTGCGTTCCGAATTTGCATATGAATTCGACATGGGTTCAATTTAGGAATTAAGGAATTCAGGAATTTAGGAATTGAAGGAATTCCATCAATTTTATTGTTTTGATTTTATCCTTTAATCCCTCAATTCCTCAATCCCTCAATTCCTCAATTTGGTACAATTTTGTCCCTTAATCCCTAAATCCCTAAATTCCTAAAATCGTAGTCAAATTACATCAGCCGTTGTTGCAGGCGCGTGTAGCGCTTGCGGGTCTTGTTATTGGAAACCCCGATAGCCATGGCTTTGCGGCTGCCGACCACAATCACCAGTTGTTTGCCCCGGGTGACCGCCGTGTAGATGAGATTGCGCTGCAGCAGGATATAGTGCTGGGTGACGATGGGAATAATCACCGCCGCGTATTCGGAGCCCTGGGATTTATGCACGGATACGGCATAAGCCGGCACGATCTCATCCAGATCGCTGAATTCGTAAACCACCTCCCGGCCGTCAAATTCGATGGCGATCTCCTTGTCTTCCCATTCTATGGCGGTGATCCGGCCGATATCGCCGTTAAATACCTCCCGGTCGTAATTGTTACGAATCTGCATGACTTTGTCGTTTACCCGGTGGGTGCGCTCGCCCCGGGTGATGCCCCCTTCACCGGGATTGAGCGCAGCCTGCAGTTCCCGATTGAGATTGGCGGATCCGACCAGGCCCCTGTGCATCGGTGTCAGCACCTGGATTTCGTCGACCGGATCGAAACCAAACCGCTGGGGAATGCGCACTTTTACCAGCTCCAGGATAATGCCGACGATTTTTTCCGGATCCTCCTGTTCGATAAAATAGAAGTCATTGTGGGGGTCCTGTGATTCGGCACGATCCGGATACGGCACAATGCCTTCATTGATCTTGTGGGCATTGACAATGATCCGGCTGGTTTGGGCCTGACGAAATATTTTATCCAGCGCCACCACCGGCACTGCCTCAGATGCGATGATGTCTCTGAGAATATTGCCGGCCCCCACCGACGGCAGCTGATTCCCATCGCCGACCAGGATGCACGTGGCCAGGGGCGGAACGGCCTTTAGCAGGTGATACATCAAGACGGTATCGATCATCGATGTCTCATCGACGACCAGGACATCACAGTCGAGCGGCCTATCCTCGTTGCGTTGAAAGCCGGCTTTCTGCATGCTGAACTCCAGCATCCGGTGGATGGTTTTGGCCTCGAAACCGGTGGTTTCACTCATCCGTTTGGCAGCTCGGCCGGTGGGCGCCGCCAGCAGGATGCGGGTTTTCAGCTTGGCGAAAATTTTTAAGACCGCGTTGATGATGGTAGTTTTGCCGGTACCGGGGCCGCCGGTGATCACCATGACCTTGTTTTCAATGGCGCTGCGCACGGCCTCAATCTGCTTTTCGGCCAGTGTGATGGCAAGCTGCCCCTGAATCCAGCCGATGGCTTTGCCCGAATCGATATCCCGCACTGATTTGGGAAATTTGACCAGCGTTTTGATGCGACGGGCAATACTGGTTTCGCACAGGTGATATTTGGCCAGAAATACAGCCTTGTTGCATTCCCGGCCATTATCCGGAACCCAGTCTAAATCCTCCATCACGATGACCTGATCATGGGCCAGTAATTTCAAAGCCGCAATGACTGGCTCGCGCTCGACTTCGAGGATCTGGCAGCTTTTTGAAACAAGGGGCTCATAGGGGTAGTAGACATGACCCTCATCGGACAATTGATACAAGACATAGAGGATGCCGGCTTCGACGCGCATCCCGGCGTTTTTGGCGATTCCGAGCTTGGCGGCAATCTGATCGGCGGTAACGAATCCGATGCCGAAAATATCGGCTGCCAGGCGATAGGGATTTTCTTTAACGACCGCGATGGCTTCCTTGCCGTACTGCTTGAAGATTTTGGTGGCATAGCCGGAGCTGACACCATGGCTCTGCAAAAACAGCATGACGTCCCGGATTTCACGCTGCGCTTCCCAGGCCCCGGCAATCATGGCAATGCGCTTTTTGCCGATACCTTCCACCTCGGCCAGCCGCTGGATGTCGTTTTCAATGATGTCCAGGGTTTTTTTTTCAAACCGGTCCACGATGCGGCCGGCCATCACCGGCCCAAGTCCTTTGATCAGGCCGGAGCCCAGATACTTGCGAATACCGTAAACGGTGGCGGGAACTTTCGACCGATACTCCACCACCTTAAACTGCTCGCCGAATTTCGGATGGCTGGACCACTCGCCCTTCATGTCGAGTATTTCACCGGGTGCGGGTGCCATCAGGTTTCCCACCACCGTCACGAGATCCCTTCGGCCGCGCACTTTTACCCTGGCGATGGTAAAGCCGTTTTCTTCATTGGCAAAAGTGATGCGTTCGATCTGGCCGTTTAACGTGGTGAGCATGGTCGGCTTTACTTGTTTGGGACCTGGGGGCATTTATCCTATCAGTGAGTCGTCAGAAATAGAAGGTTTCGGGTGTCCCCGCTTGCGCTTCGCTCCAGACGGGATCGTAGACAGGTTTCAGGTGTCAGCCAGGCAGCTGGCCAAACTAACGGCCGGTCTGATCGACATAGAAACTTATGAACGTCGAACATCGAACGCTCAACATCGAACGTCCAATGTGGATGACGCTTCGCTTTGTCCTTTTTAATCAAACATAGACGCTGAATGCTGATCCAAAAAATTTCGAATGGTCGATTCGCATTGATCTGTCTTATTGAAAAATGACCGTTCGACAAAAAGCTCACGACAGGCAGAATTCATTATTCGATGTTGGACGTTCAATGTTCGATGTTCGATGTTCATTTTTTTTCCTTTGATTCGGTTATCTGAAGTTACATACAGGGTGTCAGCAACTGAAGTCGATCCACTGGAGCAGAGTGGATCCTAGATTGGATTTTCTTTCACCGCTGGTGACCTTCATCCACAACCCAAGGTGGGACCAGGGCTCAGAATTCTTTTTTCAACTGACACCTGAAACCTGTCTACGATCCCGTCTGGTGCGAACCGCAAGCGGGGACACCTGTAACCATTTATAAGTAAGAACTAACCAGCTTACGGGCTTAAAATGAAATGTCCCGCGGCAAGACGCTGAATATCAGCCTATGATAAATTCTAACCAATCGCAGCAAGCTGGTGGGAATTAAACCCGGCAGATTTCGCAATCTTCACTGCATATTCATTTTAATCTGTGTAATCTGCGAAATCTGCGGATTAAACCCACGCCGGCAGCCGCACATCGGCCTCCGGCACGACGTCCGGTATGTAGCATTTGATGTCGATCACCGGGGATTTGTCGTAAGCATCGATTTCATCGATCTCAATTCGGTTTCCACGGATCGCACGAATTCTGCATCGCGTCAATGCAATCAGATTGGGTCTGCGCGGCGAGTGGGTGGCAAAGACCCCGGTGAGTGGATTGGCGGGATCTTTGCGGGGACGGACTTGCAATGTCCGGCGTTTTTCAGGGCTGTCATTTTGATCAAACCAATAAAACACGTAAATATGCGAGAATCCATCGAGCCCCAGCAGCCCATCGCCATATTCGTCAAAAACCTCTATCCAGGCTTTGTCGCCGGTATTCCGCACAGTGCCGACCGGGTTAAGAATAAATGATTTAGCCATCAATCGCCTTTCTTTCTGGGGGTTCAGAGGTTCAAGGTTCAGGGTTTAGGGTGTAGGGTTTAAGGTATAGGGTATAAGGTATAGGGTATAGGGTTTAAGTTTTAGTGTGTTCAGCCGCAAGAAATGAGCCGTTCGCTGAGCGCCCAATGCCGTTTACTCAAATAGCCCATTATTCCTGATCTTTTACCTTATACCTTAAACCTTACACCATACAACTCAATTTTTTACCTTTCAGCTTTGAGCTTTCAGCCTTGAGCTTTCAGCTTCGTGCTTTGAGCTTTGAGCTTCTTTCCATGCCGAATGCCGAACGCCGAATACCGAAAGCCGGGTCCATCCCGCACTTCAGAACCTTGAACCTCTGAACCTTGAACCTCTGAACCTCTGAACCCTGAACCTTGAACCTCTGAACCCCTTAGTCTTCTTGCAATTCTTTCAAGTCCGCGTAATAATCCAAGGCCTCGGGATTGCTCAGCGCATCTTTGTTGAGAACCGGTTTGCCTTCGACGATTTTTTTCACCGCCAGCTCCACCTTTTTCATGTTCAGGGTATATGGCACGGCCGGTACACTCAATATCTTGGCCGGTACATGCCGGGGGGAGGCATTGGTGCGAATCGTTTGCTTAATCTTATTTATTAACTCATCGGTCAATTCTTGCCCGGCAGCCAGTTGGACAAACAGAACCACCCGGATGTCGTTTTTCCAGTTTTGGCCGATCACGACGCTGTCGTCAATTTCATCCATTTGCTCCACCTGGCGGTAAATCTCGGCGGTACCGATGCGAACGCCGCCGGGGTTCAGGGTGGCATCCGAACGGCCCAGCATGACCACGCCGCCGCGATCGGTGACGGTCACGAAATCGCCATGGCGCCAGATGTTGGGATAGACGTCGAAATAAGCACTGTGATATTTGCTGCCGTCCGGGTCGTCCCAGAAATAAATCGGCATGGACGGAAACGGTTTGCAGCAAACCAATTCACCTTCTTCGTTGACCAGTTCATTGCCGTTTTCGTCAAATCCCCGAACATCCATGGCCAGACCCCGGCATTGCAGCTCACCGGCGTAAACCGGCCCCATGGGATTGCCGAGGGCAAAACAGCCGTTGAGGTCCGTACCGCCGGCGATGGATGCCAGCTGGAGATCCGCCTTGACCTCGTTATAGATATATTCGAACCCCTCGATGGACAGGGGCGATCCGGTGGACAGCACGGCCCGCAGGGGGCTCAGGTCATAAGTTTTGCCGGGCTCTACCCCGGCATTGATCAAGGCGGCGATATAACCGGCGCTGGTGCCGAAGACGGTAATTTTTTCATCCTGGGCCATCTCCCACAGGGCGCCGGGATGCGGGTGAAAGGGATTGCCGTCAAAAAGCACCAGGGTGGCGCCGACCCCCAGAGAACTGGTCAGCCAGTTCCACATCATCCAGCCGCAGGTACTGAAATAAAATATCGTATCTTCCCGCTTCAGATTGGTGTGCAGCATCAGCTCCTTTAAATGGTGGACCAGAATTCCCCCGGCGCTTTGCACCATGCATTTGGGCAAACCGGTCGTGCCCGAAGAATACATGATATACAGCGGGTGTTCAAAAGGCAGCTGCTCAAATTCGATCTCAAGGTCGGACTGCGAAGATTTAAACGCGTCATAGTGAACGGCATTGGGCAGGGCGCTGATATCCGGCTCGGCTTCGGTATAAGGGACCACCACCACTTTTTCGATGGATGGCAGCTGTTTAATGATATCGGCAATTCGCTCCAGAGAATCCAGTTTGTTGCCCTTGAAAAAATAGCCATTGGCTGTGAACAGGACCTTGGGTTTGATTTGTCCGAACCGGTCCAGCACGCCTTTGATGCCGAAATCCGGTGAGCACGAAGACCAGGTCGCTCCGATACTGGTGGCCGCCAGCATGGCGATAATGGCGGCCGGCATGTTCGGCATGAAGCCCACCACCCGGTCGCCCGCGACTACACCGGCATCTTTTAGCGCCCGGGCCAAGCGTGCCACTGCATCGTAAAGTTCGGCATAGGTCATCCGGGTCGACGGCTGTCCCTCGCCCTTGAAAATCAAGGCCACCCGGTCGTCGCGGTAGCGCAGCAGGTTTTCGGCGAAATTGAGGCGCGCTCCGTCAAACCAACTGGCCCCCGGCATTTTGCTGGCATCGTCAATCACTTGCACATAAGGCGTTGAGGCAATGATATCGGCATAGTCCCACATGGTTGCCCAAAAATCCGCAATGTTTTCAATCGACCAATCATACAGTTGACCGTACTCACTGAAATCAGTCCCGTATTTTTCATTGACGAAACCCATAAACCGGTACATGTTGGAATTCTTGATTTGTTCTTCCGAAGGTTTCCACAATAATTTCGACATGATCGACCCTCCAAATGGTTACTTAAATTTTAATTTATCGTCGGGTTAACAATTATATTTTTGAAAAAAGCCACGAATTAACACGGATTTTCACGAATTAGTTCATTAAAATATTCAGCTTTTTACCGCCATTGATATTCATTAGTCAAGACAATCCGGTCCCGTTAATTTACGGGCGGCGGAATTGTAATCCAAAATTTTAACTTGCAGGGTAAAAAGATATCAGCTATCTGTATGTGCTGTTTTGGGAGCGTATCCCTCAGCAAACGAAATCATTTGTAAATAGAATTTTCAGATGATGGAGCGAAGCGACTTCCTTAATTAGTCGTTATTCATTATTCATTATTCATTTTTTTTCATTATTCGTCATTCCAAAGGAGCCCCCATGCGAGTAGTGGACCTGAGATCCGACACCCTGACCCGCCCGACCCCCGCCATGTCACAGGCCATGGCCCAAGCCGAAGTCGGCGACGACGTATTCGGCGAAGATCCGACCGTCAATAAATTGGAAACCCTGGCAGCCGCCCGCTTGGGCAAAGAAGCCGCTCTATTCGTTGCCAGTGGCACCATGGGCAACCTGGTCAGCCTGCTGGCCCATTGCGGTCGCGGTGAAGAAATCATCCTGGGAAGCCAGTCCCACACTTTTTTCTTCGAGCAGGGCGGGTCGGCGGCGGTGGGCGGCATCCATCCGCGCACCATCCCCAATCAGCCGGACGGCACCCTGCCCTTGGCCGAAATCGAGGCTGCCATTCGAGCCGACAATGTTCATTTTCCGCAGACCCGCCTGATCGTACTTGAAAACACTCACAATCTTTGCAGCGGCTATCCCCTGGACCTTGACTACATGAGGGCCGTCGGTGACATTGCCCGACGCCACGGATTAAAGGTGCATGTGGACGGCGCCCGCTTTTTCAATGCCGCGGTGGCCCTAAATGTAGCGCCGGACAAATTGGCCGCTGAAGCCGACTCGCTGTCGTTTTGCCTGAGCAAGGGACTGGGAGCCCCGGTCGGCTCGATGGTTTGCGGCAGCCGGGAATTCATTGACCGTGCGCGGCGGGCGCGCAAAGTTGTCGGGGGCGGTATGCGGCAGGCGGGCGTGCTGGCGGCGGCCGGGATCGTGGCGCTGACCGAAATGGTCGACCGCCTGGCAGACGACCACGCCAACGCCCGCAAATTGGCTGAAGGGCTGGCTGAAATGCCTGGAATATCCATCGATCTGTCTCAAATAAAGTCCAATATCGTCTTTTTCGAGTTGACGCGCGATGACATGACCGCCGAACAACTGGTGCAAAAACTCGATGACAAGGGCGCAAGGATGCTGCCGGTGGGAGTCGGTCGGATCCGAGCCGTAACCCATCACCACATTTCATCCGAAGATATCGATTATACACTGGGAGTGAGTTCGAAGATATTGGAGGCATAGTAACAAAGAGCTGGATCAAAGCCAGGGGCGTATCAAGGATCAATCTAATATCAATTTAATAATACCCTTTTTGTATTTTCCATCAGAATAATGGTGGTTTTGCATCAACACGCACCATACCTCGTTCTTATAAATTGGATGGCCATAATGGGATTCTACTTCGAGATTTCTTCAGGTTCGTAATAAACATTTAAAATTTACCAGCTTTTGGATTTGATAAAGGAAGACGAAGTTTTTGCCATTGTCTCAAATTGCAGACTAATAGCCGTAATCCAACAAAATGTCTTTTTTAATCTTGCGTTAACAAATGTAATACTTGAAGTATTATATAAAAATGCCGCATGTCACCTTTTAGATATCCGGCATAGTGAACAATTATATTAAGTATTGATATTTTTTTATTGAAATGTCTTTCACTTTATGCAGATTTGAATTTTAGATGGCGATACTTTTATAATTACACTTTTAGGCTCATTTATCTTAATCCTTCAGTAGCGTTTTACCTGAGGCCAAGTGCGTTTATTTTAAAACGAATGATGAAGACCCAACTGGATTTGACCTTTGTTCCAGTCATCGGTAATTTGATACAGGTAGCCGCCCTGAAATCTCAATTCTTCAGATATGCAATAACCGATTGCACCATAAATGCGATTACGATCAAACAATTCAACCTCTTTATCATCACCGATGTCCCGCTCTCCATTAATAAATAGTTCATTATAAAATGCGAAATAATAGGTTCCTTTGATCAGTTCTTTATTATTTAAGCCGATATTAATGAAAAGGCCATACCTCCAGCGTGTTCGAAAATCTTGGTTCTCAACCCAACGCTGCTCAAACCGGAAACGGTGATTGATAGAAGTTCTCCCGCCTAGTTTTTGCGGTAAGGCGGCCTCCTGGTAAATTCGATTTTCTTTGGAAGTATCTTTGCTGTCGCCAAATTCTCCACTTAAAACGAAGGCATAACCCAAAGTGAATTTCACGGCTAATGTTTCGGGGTTGTATGTTAATCCACCTCTCAATAGTAGTTGTTCCAAATCGCCCAGCAGGTCCCAGTTTCGAAATTGAAAATCGCCCTGGAAACCAAATCGGCTTTCCTCTATCTGAGTTGACCAAAAGTACATATACCATGCCCCTAGCTGGTCTTCATCTACTTCACCTGCTCGTGCCTGACACAGGAAGACCATGAAAGAACACAAAATACAAAATACCACGATGTAGCTTAACATTTTTTTTCCAAGCGTCATAATTGTCACTTCTCTCCAAAATGAAGAAAGATCGACAGTTACCGATGCTACAGGTTGTTAGAAATAGTTTGTGGCTCTCCTTTAATTACCTCTAATCTTGTTTCAGATTCCAATCATCTCCAAGGTGCAAGATTACTTTTTCAGCAAAACCAGTGCCCGCCTCCGTGTCAAAATCCCACACCGCATCGACACCGGCTGCCTGGTACATTTCAACCTGTTCCGGATAATCGGCGACTGTGAAAATGTACGCGTCTTGTCCCGTGATCTCCCGGACTCGACCGGCGACTCCGAGGTTTTCCTCGTAATCGCGCATTGCCAAAAGCACTACGTTCACTTTACCTCCCTTTGCCCTGGACCAGAAATCATCATCGGTGACGTCCGCCTGGATGATGTTTCGGCCGGCAGCGCGATGCCGCTCAACGATTGCCGGATCCGAGCTGACGCCAATCATTACATCGCCGTATTTTGCCTTCAAGGTATCGTAGGCACCGGTGCCCAGCCGGGCCATGCCGATGATTGCAATCCTTGCCGCCCCCGGACTGATTGGTAAATCCTCCGGCCACGGGATTGGCTTCTCAAAGCGGCTGACAAACTTTTTCACGGCAGCGTAGATATTGTTGGCGCGAACATTCATCGGGGAAGCCGCAATAAAGGTCATCGTCAACGCCAAAGCGATGATTACCAGCCAGTCGCCGCTCAACCAGCCGTTTCCCAGCGCGATGGCACCCACGATCAGCCCGAATTCACTATAGTTTGCCAGGTTGAGGGAAACGAGAACAGAAGTCCGGGCGCGTAGTCGGAATAGTTCCATAATCAGGCAGTACAGCATCACCTTGACAGACACAGCCAATGCCAGCAGCAAGGCAATAAGTAATACCGGAATTGTAATTTCACCGGCAGTACCGATGCTCAGGAAAAAACTGACTAAAAGTAGATCTTTGAATCCCATCAGCTTTTTGGACATTTCGGCTGCGGATGGATGGGCCGCCAGCAATGCGCCAATGAAAAGCGATCCCAGATCGCCCTTCACGCCCACGAGGTCGAACACAGTCCATACCCCGAAGGGCAAGGCCAGGCCATAGAGAATCAGCAACTCGCCATGTCCGGCCCGCGTCATTAGTCTCATCAACAAGGGGCGCAGGGGCAATAAGCCAAATAAGGCAAATGCCCATAAGGTAGGAATCTTTCCGGTGGATGCCGCAAGAAAAACCACGGCGAAGATGTCCTGCATAATCAGAATGCCAATCGCAATTTGCCCATGCCTCGAGTACATCTCACCCTTTTCTTCCAGTGTTTTTACACCAAACACGGTGCTGGAAAAACTGAGCGCAAAGGCAATCAGCAGGGCGATCGTGATATCCACACCCGCAAATAGGCTCAGACCCGTCAGACTGATCCAGAAAAGCGCGATCCCGAATACCACGACCACGATCAGCATGTGCAGCGTTGCACCAGCCCATACGTACGGCTTTAACAGGGAACGAACATCAAGCTTCAGGCCGATGGTAAACAGCAGGAGCGTGACACCAAGGTCGCCCATCTCCTTGAGATCATCCGCATCTCCAAATTCGAAAACATTCAAAATGAATCCACCGATCAAGTAGCCAACCATTGGCGGCAATCCCAGGCGGGTTGCCAGAACGCCAAAGATCAAAGTAGGGCCAACCCAGATTAAATCATTCACTGCTTTCTCCTTTTGTTGTTGACGTTTAGAGGGATTTTAGAATTGAGAAATTGAGGGATTGACAAATCCGGGAATTACAAAAGTTCTCAGCCATTTTATCAAACTAAATGACGAGGTCTGAAATAAGCAAATGATTTTCCCTTAATACCTGTTTACTTATCTATGGAGTTTCCATTTTCTGGTTCTTCTAGATCATTAAAGAATCCGGACTTTGGTATTCCGTATCCAAGTTCACCGGTTGGATTTTATGGCAGCAACGATTTCCTGGCTCAGCTTTTGAAGCGCCCGGTTCTGTGCCGCGATAAGGTTTTCGAAATCCGCTTCACCCGATGACTCGCTGATCAGCGAAACCTTGGTCAAGAGTGCCGTCTCCTTCCGGCCGTAAAGAGACCAGCGTGCGACGAGTACAGCGTCACCGCCCATTGCCCCATCGAAACGGGCGATATCGATCTCCGTCCTGAATTCAAGCGGTATCGTTTTGTTGCGCCGCGGAATTTTAAACACCCGGGTCGATTCCAGCATATTGGACAAGTTAATGATCACCACTCGTGAGATACTGTCACTCAGCGGCTCCGCCCACCGATTGAATTCGGAGAGCTCGAGCTTGTGACCGACCCCCCGGATCACGATCTGTGGCCGATCGAGGTAGGGCGCCAGATTGACGGGTCCGACACCGACTGCGATACCCCGTTCAACCCCGGTCAATCGCGTGGCGGCGGGTTCGTTCAATTGATAGAAGTTCGGCGGCGGGGTCGCCGCACACCCGATCAAGGTGAGCAGGACGGCCAGGACTATCCATGTTCGGAACCAGACATGTAAGGTGCGCATATCAAACCTCCTTTGGAATGCTATCGATATAATTCTATAAAACAGAGCGACCTGTCGGGTCGTCTTGTGGGGTCGTAGCCCGAAGGGCGAAGCCCCAAGCCGAAGGCGGCCTGTGGGGTCGTAGCTCGGAAAGCGACCTGTGGGGTCGTAGCTCGAAGAGCGAAACCCCAAGCCCCAAGCCTGAAGCGATACAACAAATCTTCAATTTTATATTTCGGCTTGCACGGGTTGGGTATTTGAGTGCAAAATACAGTCATCAATATGTGCCAAGGCTCTTGCCTTTGATCAGCGCGTCCGGGTGTCGTTCCAGGTAGTCGGCCAGAACCCGCAGGGAACGGGCGGCTCCTGCGAGCTCCTTCAGGGTATTGTCCAGATCGACGCGCGTCGGCGAGCGCGTCCCTACTAGGCCATCAATGCTTTTGAAAGCCGAGTCAACCGATTTCAGGGCTTCGGTCACCGATTTCGAAAACGGATCCACTTTTCCGTCCACATGCCGTGCCAGCTTGCCGATATCATCTAGAGTGGTTTTCGCCCGGCCGGTCAAGGGCTTTACCTCTTGTTCCACATTGTTGACCAACCCCCGGGCATCCGTAAGCGTGCTGTTCAGATTTTCTGCCAAAGGATCCACTTTGGCGTTTACGTTTTGCACCAATCCCCGCCCATCCTGTAATATTCCCATTAACTCCTGTAAAGCAGCATCGATGTTCTCGTTGTTCAGCAGGCGATCGGCGCTGGTCAGAATTGAAATCAAACGCGTATTGATCTCTGTGAGGTCAAATTTTTCCAGGGATTTACCCAGTTTTGCCAGGGTGGACGGGATCGTGGGGATCTCCGTATAGTCCGTGTCGATGCTCTTTAGGTTAGCGGGTGTGCCCGGACGCATGTCAACTTCGATGAGAAGCTGGCCCGTAATCATGCTCTGGGGCACCAGCTGGGCACGAAGGCCCATCTCGATGAGTTTACCGACGCTCTCATGCACCACTCTAATGTCTTCGCCCTCCGTTATAACCTCGAATTTCTCCGGGTAGACTTCGATAAAGACGGGAATATAGGATTTGAGGTCCTTCGCGTAGGACCGGATTACGATATTGTTCACCACACCCACCTGCACCCCTCTGTACAGCACCGGCGAACCGACACTCAAACCCTTGACGGAGCCTTCAAAATAGAGCACAAACTCTGTTTTCTCTCTAAAAAGGTCCCCTGAGCCGAAAATGACAATACTTGCGGCCAAGACACCCACTGCAATAATTACAAACACACCGATCATTTTTCTGTTCGCTTGTTTTGCCATGATTGTTCTTTCTGTGGTTAGGTTTTCTCCCCGCGGGTTAAAAAAAGACGCAGCGTGGGATCTTGTGTTTCGGCCAGGAGCTTATTGGGATTGCCCGTGGCTGTCATGGTCCGCTTTGAGGCGTCCAGAAAAACAGAGTTGCTCCCGATCGTGAAGATGCTGGCCAACTCGTGGGTCACCACCACCATGGTCGTTCCCAGGCTCTCACTCATTTGCAGGATGAGATCATCCAGTCGGCGGGCGCTGACAGGGTCCAATCCGGCTGAAGGTTCGTCAAAGAAGAGAATTTCCGGATCCAGGGCCATGGCCCGCGCAATACCGGCCCGCTTCTGCATCCCTCCGCTGATCTCAGAGGGGTAAAATTCCTCAAAACCGGCCAGCCCCACCAGAGCCATCTTTAGCTCCACGGCGTCTCGAATCTCTCCGGCCCCTAAATTCGTATAGGTCTCAAGTGGCAGGGCCACATTTTCGGCCAGGGTCATGGAACTCCACAGGGCACCGCTCTGGTACATGACACCGGACCGGCGAATTATTTGCCTGCGAGTCTCGGGATCGGACTCCCAGAAGTCGACATCTTCGTAAAAGATCTCACCCTTGGCCGGGGACTTCAGACCGATTAACATGGTCATCATGGTGCTCTTGCCGCATCCGCTGCCCCCCATGATAATGAAGACGTCTCTCCGATTGATGGTAAAATTCAGGTCTCGCATGACCACGAAGTCGCCGTAGGCCATTGTGAGGTCTTGGACGGTGATATGGGCCTGTGGAGTTGTTTTCGGTTCAGACATAGCTATTATTGGCCTCCAGCATGAAGTTGCTCAAAATCCCAAAATCCAAACTCCAAATTACAAACAAATCACAAAAAACAATGAAGCAAATTCAAAACGAGGTTAGAAGCGAACCGCAAAACCGCAGAATATCGAATTTCAAATGTCGAAGGATGGAATCGCTTCGCTCAATCTTTTTAAATAAAAAGAATACTTTATTCGATCACGCCCGGGTGTCGTTGAAAGTTCGATGTTCATTAGTTTCTTTTATTGATCAAATTGGCCCCATCAGGCCATAGGTTCGCCAGCGGCGGAACTCCTGACGCCTGTCGACCAACAAATGACAACCGACAACTGACGACTGGGACCTGTTACCGCTTATACCCGCTGCCCCATGCCCTTCACCCTCTGCTCCAAGCCCTTTGCCCTCTACTCACCTTCTCAACTTCTTACTCCCTCACCTTCTTTCTTTTGTCATCTGACACCCGAAACCTGACACCCGAAACCTTTTATATGCCCAATACATTCGTCATAATGGTGATAACCGCCGTGGCTACGATGATACCTACGATGGCCGTGACGACGGCTGATGTGGCAGCATCCCCTACCGCAGACGCACTCCGGCCGCACTGCATACCCCGCATACAGCCGGCAAGCGCCACGATCACACCGAAAACAGCGCTGCTGAAAAGCCCGATCCACAGATTCCAAATACTGACTGCGTTTACCGTCTGGTTGAAATATTGGATCACACTAATGTTGGGCATACTTACAGCCACTACTGCACCACCCAGGATACCCATCACATTGGCAAAAAGGGCCAGAAGGGGCATCATCAGGGCCAGGGCCAGCATGCGCGGCAGGACCAAAAAGTCCATAGGTGACAGGCCCAGGGTCTTTAGGGCGTCGATCTCCTGATTCACCTGCATGGTACCCAGCTGAGCGGCAAAAGCCCCTCCCGTGCGGCCGGCCATGACAATCCCCGTCATGATGGCAGCCATCAACCGCACCATGGCAATGCCCACCAAATTGGCCACATAAATCTCGGCGCCGAAAAGTGCCAGTTGAATAACGCCGATAAAGGCCAGGATCATTCCCACCAGAAAGCTGATGAGGGCGACAATGGGAAGCGCCTGTCCGCTGCAGGCCTCCATGATCAGCCATAGGTCGGTGCGGCGGTACTGAGCTTTGCCCCGCAGCAGCCTCAGAAAGGCAAGCGTGGCCTCGCCGATAAACTCCAGAAGGTCGCTGAATGAGCGGATAAATGCCACTGTCTGGTCACCCAGGTGAGTCAGAAAGCTGATCCTGCCCTCGGCTTTGCGGGCATCTTTTTTCTCCGGCACTGCCGATGCCAGGTCCAGGATCTGCCGCATCCCCTCCGGCAGCCCGCTGCTGTCCAAAGCGATTGTGTTGTTTGAGCAGAAGTCCCATAGTTTTCTGAGGAAAATGAGTAGGCCGGTATCCCAGTCACCGAGCTTCTTTGCATTAAGGGTGATTTGCCGAATATGACCGGCCGATTCAACTTGCTGACGCAACTCATCCGTCGACGGCAGCGGCTGCCCGAGTTTCCAGCTTCCCGATAGCATCACCCTCAGTGTATCCTTGGAGGGTTGCTCGAATAACAGCTCACCTGCACCTGACATGGGTCCTTACCTCCCGTTTTATCATTATTCTCCGTAGCTATGAGCCTGGTGCCAAGATGTGCAACGGCGTACTCAATACTGGCGATACTCGACGTATTGGCGTCATTACCCGCTACGCGAACGACAAACAGCTCACCAGGCCCCGCATCGAACAAAATCTCTACCGGCACCCAGCTATCCGCGCAGCTAAGGATAATGGCATACGGCGCCTGACCCGCCCTTGCCTTTTGCATCAATTCTTCGCGGCGTTGTGCGGTGATAGACCCCAGACCTTTTGCCTCGCCGTTCAGCAAACGCTGATTTCCCTGCTTCAGTCGTTCGAGAGCTTCTCTCGCACTTATGGTTTCCATTATAGGCCCTCCCATTCTTGTCTACCACGTGACCCTTTTTCGCGATCAATTCTTCACTCAATGTCCACGCGCGTTTATCATGTTCTTAAAAGTAGTAAAAAAAAAGAAAATGCTTTGACTAAACCGCCTGCTATTTCTCTAACTTCTGTTAAGGAAACACCAAAAAATCAGCCATGCAATAGCCGTCGGGATCACTGCACCTGCCAGTATTCCGCCCGGCGAAACCTCGTTGTTGAAATACTTCTTTAAAATGGCTACACCGGCCGGGTTGGGTGCATTGGCAATGATCGTCAGGCCGCCGCCGGCCACGGCCCCGGCCACCACCGCATATTTGAGGCTGTCGCTAATATTGGGCACCATGGTGCTCAAAAATGTAATGGCCGCGTTGTCATTAAAGGCGGTTAGAACGGTGGCACCTAACATTAAAGGAATTTCGGCCAAATTGCCCAGAATCGGTGCGATCCACCAGCCCTGCACACCGCCGTGGATAACCAGTCCGCCCAGAAAGAATCCAACCAGCGGGCGGGTTTCAAATCTATGCGATTCTGAAAGGGTTTGGTCACCTGGGCAAAGCCCAGGAAGAACAGAAGTCCGGGGATAAATAGTTCCGGATGGTGGTTATTGAGAATCGTCCAGGCCATAAATAAGACATGCACGATGGTCACCCAGGCCGGCACCGGATCATCACGCTTGTCCCAGTCAGGATCCATAACGGTTCCCCTTTGTTCCTCTGACAACAACGCCGGGAGCCCTCGACGCAGTTCCCGCAGCTTTACTTCTTCGAAACGTTGCCGGAACGCTTGTTCGACTAATTTCCGATCAATACCTTTTTCTATCAGTTTTGGCATGTAGCTTTTTTCCAACCGTTGTTGGACTTCATCGGCTACGGCCTGTATTTGGGTATCCACGGCGGGAAGCGTTCCCTGCTCGGCATCAACTGCACTTATCAGGTCTTCAAACCTCGCGCTCATGTCTTTGCGTTTCAAATATTTTTCCTGAATCTCGTCTTTGAGGCGAACTAAAGCGGCTTTTTCTTCGGGTTTGATCATCTCTTTGCGGAAGGCAAGAAGGTACAATCCATTGGAGATGAGAATCGCCACAAGGGCTTTCCAACCGAAATGGGTAAGCATGTGCAACGTGCTCCATTTCCAGGGACCGGCGACCATCAGAACCGGCGGGGCGGAAAAGTGGGTAAGGGTGCCACCAATCGAGATATTGACGAACAATAAACCCAGGGTGGCATATTTAAACCGCGCGCTGGGTTCAAGATCGTATAGGGTTCTTGCCAATACCAGGGCGGATATGGTCATGGCTGCCGGTTCCGTAATAAACGATCCTAACAACGGGCCGATGCTCAGAGTGGTCAGCCAACGGGCGGTCACTGTGCCGCCGAGCAGATTGGCGATCTTGCCAATCAGGGCTTCCGTCAATCTCAATATGGGGCGGGTGGCCGCCAAAGTCATGATCACTACGACGAACAGCGCCTCGGTAAAGTTGACCCGATGGCTGATGTAGTTGACCATGGTGTTCCAATCATAAAAACCAATGATGGCGATACACAGCGCAATGGCCCAGATACCGAAGACGGCTTCGACTTCACCCAAAAAATGGAACAGTTCGGCTCCATGGTGTACCGATTCACGGTCCGCTGTGCCTTTTTTTATTTTTTCTTCATGCTCGTGTTTCCATCGATGGGAAACGGCCATGAACCGGCCCGTCATAAACGTGTGAATGATAGCCAGAAAGAAAATCAGGGTTGCGACAAGATTGAAGGGTTCCTGTTTGAGGCGAATTACCAAAATCTTCCCGATACTGACGGCATCGGCGTCTTGGTAACTTTCCAGACTGCGGGGAAAGGCGTCGGCACCGGTTGAGCTCGGCGCCGCTGCCAGGGCAACTCCCGCGCATAGCAGTCCTATAGTTAAGCAATACAACACTACCAATGTGCCGGTATTCCAATTCATTTTCATGAGATCCTCTTAGATGGGATTTTAACTCCGCTTCTAAAAGTTTTTGCTTTAATCGGAACCGATAACTCCCGCCGCCAGGTGAAAGGGAGAATCGACTCTGCCATAGGACGAATCGGTCTAGGGTTTCAGGTTTCAGGTGTCAGGTGTCAGCGCTGCCGCCGGCCAAACAAACGGCCGGTTAAATCGAAAAAAGAAACTGTGCCAGATCAATGCGATATCAAATTCCGACAAATTCACTTGCCATTTCGTGCTCGTGCTCGTCCTCGTGCTCGTCCTCGAAGCTTTTGAGCCACTCAGTATCAAGGACGAGCACGAGTACGAATACGAGCACGATTTAAATTCCCTGTTTTGGGGTTAATATAGACATAGTTTCTTAAGTGCAGCGGCCTCCGGCTAAAGGACAGCCGGTTTGATCGGATAAGAAACTTCATCCGTAAATCTTTCGCTCATAGATCGTGGGAGCGGTTTTCAACCGCGATTACCCAGTAGGGTAATCGTGGCCGGAGGCCACTCCCACAAACCGTTAACTTATATCTGAATGGCCTTGAATATGCTGTTTCATAAAAGTGAAACCTGAATCTTGAAGCTCACCTCATTATCCAAATTAAACCGAAGGCCAACACAGGTAAAAGAAAGCCCATTTTATGAGTACCTACGTTCCAATAGGTTGAATACACTTGCTGACACCTGAAACCCGACACCCGAAACCTGAACCCAGCCTGTCGAGGTGATTAATGCCTAATCCCCTCTCTAGTGGACCAAAGCCTTGCCCTCCGAAACGGGATTCGTTACTTGACCTTGCCGGGTGACCTAACGCGAAACATGATGCAATAAAGCGTCGGCACTACCACCATTGTCAGAACCGTACCGAAGGTAAGACCTGCCATGATGGTGACGGCCATGCCAATCCAAAAAACATCCTGCAGCAGTGGGATAACGCCCAGAACGGTGGTGGCCGCCGCCAAAACCACCGGCCTCAAACGCGATTGCGCCGACTCCACCACAGCCTGATAAGGCGATTTGCCGGATTCCAATTGCAGGTTGATCTCATCCAGCAGCACGATCGCGTTTTTGATCATCATCCCGGAAAGGCTCATGGCGCCCAGCAATGCCAGAAACCCAAAGGGCGTGCCGGTTGACAGCAATCCTGCCGTAATCCCGATGGCGGCAAAGGGAATGGTGAAGATAATAATCAGCGGCGGCCGAAAGGCGTTAAACAAGGCCACAATGATAAACAAGATGAGCGCTACCGACGGTATTGCACCCGGTACCAGTGACGCCTGGGCATCCACCGTGTCTTCGTATTCACCGCCCCAATCGATCGTGTAGCCCGGTGGAAGCTCGACGGCTTCGATGTCCTTGAGCACGCTGGCACGCAGGCTCGGCAGCGTAACACCAAAAACCGGATTGGCCTGCACCGTAATGGTCCGGCGCCGGTCACGCCGCCAGATCAGGGGGTCCTCCCATTGGGTTTGGACATCATCGGTTACCTGGGAAAGCGGTATGGTATATGTGGATAATCTGGGCACGATCTGCAGCAACTTCATATTGCTGACAGACTCCCGTTCCTCCTCAATATGACGCAGCACGATGGGAATCAAATCGTCTTTTTCCCGATATAGACCAACCGTACGTCCGTCATAGGCTCGTTTGGTGGTATTGGCAACGTCTTCTCTTGTCACCACGGCCCAGCGGGCGCGCTGTTGGTTGTATTCAGGAACCACCTTCTGGACGCGTTGACGCCAGTTTGGACGGGCAGCTCCCGCTAAAGGACTGTCTTTTAATATTGCGACCACCCGATCGGCCAGCGATCGCAGCACGCCGGGATTTGCGATGGATGGTCCGCTGATGCGCAGCTCGAATTTCCAGGTATTGCTGGGGCCGACGCCGTATTTGCGCAACGGCACCAGTGCTTGGGGAGAATTTTCCTGAAACCAGATGTTCATCTCATTCATCAAGCCGTCAATATCCCGATAATTCTGCACATTGACAATCAACTGGGCGTAGGATTGGTATGGATACTCAGGATCCACCGGCAGGTAAAACCGGGGCGGGCCGGCGCCGGTAAATGTCGCCACGCTGTCGACCCGATCATCCGACAATAGCTTTTTTTCGGCCAGCTTGAGATCCTCGGCCACGGTCTGTATGCGGGTTCCTTCCGGCGCCCAGTAATCGATCATGAATTTGGTCATCGAGGAATACGGAAAAAACATCTGTTTGATATTGCCGAATCCGATGAGGGACGCAATTAAAAGTACCGACAGGGCGGCCATCGTGAGAAAGCGAAACCGAATCGCCAGCGTCAGAAGACGTCGAAAGACCCGGTACATCCCTCCGGCATAGGGATCGACATCGGCTTTTTCTTTTTGGGGATCCGGCAGCATATTCATACACTGCAGGGGTGTGACGGTCATGGATATCAGCCAACTCGTCAGCAGCGAGATCGCGACCACGGTAAACAACGTGCGGCAGTATTCACCGGCGTCGGCAACCGAGGCAAAAATCGGATAAAACGCCATTACGGCGACAACCGTGGCCCCCAGCAGCGATATTGACGGCTGGGATGCGGCTTCGATGGCCGCTTTCTTGCGCTCCATGCCTTTTTGCATGCGCACCACGATTCCGTCGGCCACTACAATGGAGTTGTCCACCATCATACCCAGGGCAATCACGAGAGCTCCCAGGGACATGCGCTGCAAATCAATACCGAAAATCGCCATCAGGATAAAACTTCCCAGAATCGTTAAGACTAACGATGAGCCGATGATCACGCCCATGCGCCATCCCATGGCCAGGGTAAGCACCAGCAACACGATGCCAACCGCTTCAGCGAAATTGATTATAAATCCGCTGACGGCCTCCTGCACAA
>Ga0209454_1000188_pt1 | contig 36153 bp, 20 predicted proteins | sample WorMetHERISLAND1_2_FD_187400 | JGI IMG/M metagenome (GOLD analysis project Ga0209454, IMG submission 187400) | Marine gutless worms symbiont microbial communities from Max Planck institute for Marine Microbiology, Germany - Olavius geniculatus... | ecosystem: Host-associated > Annelida >... | reverse complement strand
CCTGAACCCCGCCACACCTGAACCTCTGTCCTTGAACCCCTGAACCTCTGAATCCCGAACCCCTGACCCTGAACCCCGAATCCCGCACCACGAAACCCGAACCCCGCACCCCGAAACCCGAACCCCTGAACCCCTGAACCTTGAACCCCTGAACCTCCAATCCATTATAACTCTTGACAGACCGTGACAGATTCACTAAGAGTGATTATCAGTGTCACCATGTAGCATATTAACTGTGGGAATACGAAAAGCGCCATGACAAAAAATATTGGATTTGTTTCTACGCGATTTGCCGGAACGGATGGCGTGTCGTTGGAGTCGAGCAAGTGGGCGGATGTTCTGGAGCAAAATGGGTATCGCTGTTTCTGGTTCGCCGGTGAAGTGGATCACAGGCCGGAAAACACCGTTCTGGTTCCGGAGGCCCATTTTAAGCATGAACAGGTGCAATGGGTCAACTCCCAGGTCTACGGCAGAAAAAGACGATCTCAGAGCGTTACCCGCGTCATTCATAACATGCGTTATATGCTCAAATCCCGGCTCCACGATTTTATCAACCAGTTTAAAATCGATCTGATCATTGCCGAAAATACCCTGACGATACCCCTGAACGTATCGCTGGGGTTGGCCTTAACGGAAACCATTGCCGAAACCCAGCTGCCCACCATTGCGCACCACCACGACTTCTATTGGGAGAGAGTGCGTTTTACGATAAATGCCGTCAACGACTACATTCGCATGGCGTTTCCGCCGAATTTACCCAATATCAGGCATGTCGTAATAAACTCCGAAGCCCAGGAACAGCTGGCGCATCGGACCGGTATTTCCTCAATCATCATTCCGAATGTTCTGGATTTTGAAAATCCGCCCCGCATCAGCTCCAAAAAAACCCGGATCTTTCGTGATTCCATCGATCTCGACCCGGAAGATAGGATAATTTTACAACCGACCCGTATTATTCAACGCAAGGGGATTGAGTTTGCCATCGATCTCGTCAAAAAGCTCGCCGATCGGCGCAATAAATTGGTTGTATCCCATGAAGCCGGCGATGAAGGAATGGAGTATGCCGAATGGCTGCAGGAACATGCCTGCGAGCATGATGTCGATTTGCGCCTGCTTTCGATTCGAATTGCTGATCCGCTGAGTAAAAATAATGGCAACGGCTCGGCGACCTACTCTCTCTGGGATATTTACCCGTATGCTGATTTCATTACCTTTCCCAGTCTATACGAGGGATTCGGCAATGCGTTTTTGGAGGGCATTTATTTTAAAAAGCCAATATTGATCAACCGCTATGCCACCTTTGTGAGGGACATCGAACCATTGGGGTTTGATCTGGCTGTGATGGATGGATATTTATCGAAAAAAGCCGTCCGGGAAGTCGCCGAACTTCTGGAATCCACCCATCGCACCAACGAAATAGTAAACAATAATTATCGAATAGCGGCCCGTCACTATTCCTACTCGGTTCTACGCAGCCAGTTGACCGCCACCATCAAAATGTTTTTCGGCGATTCAATCGAGCTCTTGAAAGCCCGGGCGCCGGAAAATGATGACCACAGCTATCTGTATATTGATCCTCAGGTGGTCAGGTTCAAACGCTATGACAGCCGCAGCTGCCGGGTGGAAAACTAGGCAAGTTCCAAAACGGCGGCAGGAATTAATGGCTCGGAGGGCAACAAAGGCAATAAATTGCGTATATGAAATCACTTAGCGTATAGACAGGAGGCTCACCATGCCTTTTGTAAAAATTGCCGGATTAAAGGGCAAGGTATACGTGCCCCAAGCGCCGGATGGATTCTCCAAAAAGCATCCCTGCCGGGAGTGTTTTTCTTGCCAGAATTGCAGCGACGACCGCTGCCGGGTATGCCTCGGTCAACGAAAGTGCCCTCATAGAATTTCCCTGGCTTCCAAATGAACATCTGTATTTTGCTAATTACAGGCAACAACACCCATTGAATATTGCACTGTTCTGGTATAGGATACCGATACAATCACCGGGGCGAAACAATTCGTCCGCCCTGCTTTATCCATCCCTGCGATCAAAGAGGGGAAAGAGATGACCGAACCGAATCCACCTCAAGATGAATGCTGCGCCACGGGTGCGACTTGCTGCCCGGCGGAAAATCAAAGCACACTCCAGCCTTTTACCATGGCGCCGGCCTCCGATGTGGTGTGCTGCGGTGAACCGCCCGGCCCCCGGAGCAACCCGGATGAGAAACCCGGCTACGAGTTGCAGCACTATGTCGACTCATTTTTAGACACCCCTATCGCACAGGTTCCCCGGGTCAAAACCAGGCTTGAACGGGCGGACTTCATGGGCACGATCAAAGCACGATTGGGAATAAGGGGCGCCGAGTATAAAATAGCGCCCGGGCTCTATGCGGTAGGCACACCCGGATCGGATTCGCCGGTATTGGTCACCGCCAACTATAAACTTACTTTTGATACCCTGCGCCGGGAGCTGACGACTTTGGACGCCTGGATCCTGGCAATCGACACGCGCGGCATCAATGTTTGGTGCGCGGCAGGCAAGGCGCTGTTCTCCACCCGGGAGGTGGTGCACCGCATCCAACAAAGCCGTTTGAGCGACGTGGTGCGGCATAAAAAAATAATCTTGCCCCAGCTGGCGGCCACCGGTGTCTCAGCTGTTTCAGTCAAAAAGGACAGCGGTTTTGAGGTAATCTGGGGCCCGATCCAGGCCCGGGACATCCCGCAGTTTGTCGTCGATGGCTGCCAAGCCGGGCGGACGATGCGGCGGGTAACCTTTAAGCTGCCGGAGCGGGTCGTGCTGATACCGGTGGAGCTTTCGCATCTGCCGAAGCCCACGATCTGGGTGCTGCTGGCCGTTTTTTTTCTGTCCGGTATCGGGGCCGGCCTTTTTTCATTCAATGCAGCCTGGAGCCGGGGCCTGATTGCGCTGGTAGCCTATGCCGCCGGTATTCTGGGCGGCGCTGTGGCAGCCCCCATTTTGCTGCCATGGATTCCGGGACGTGCTTTTGCCCTGAAAGGCTCGCTAACGGGAGTTGTCGCCGGTCTGGCGGTGGTGGTGCTTTTCGGCAACCGGCTGAGTTGGGTGGAAGCCGCCGCCCTGATATCCTTTACAACCGCCATCAGCTCTTATCTGGCGATGAATTTTACCGGTTCGACGCCTTACACCTCACCCTCCGGGGTCGAAAAAGAAATGCGACGAGCCATTCCGCTGCAGGCAGCCGTTGCCTTGATTGCGGTTGTGGCGTGGGTAGGCGCGGCTTTTGCCGGATAGGCGCGAAACGATTCAATATTTATAAATTTCAGACTTCGGAATTCGGTTGAAAAGATGGCTGTGAACCTTTGTACATGGGTTTAATTTAGGAATTCAGGAATTTAGGAATTTGGGAATTAAGAAATTCTGCCTGTCGTGGGCTTTTTTTTTGTCGAACGATCTTTCTTATTTATTGATTTTATCTTTTAATCCCATAATCCCTCAATTCCTAAATCCCTCAATTTGGCGCAAATTGACATGGGTCGTGTCCCCATATGAGGTAAATTAATCAGTCAAGATTGGAACTATGGAAACTCTCAGATACCTGTCAGGCGTAACCACGCTGCAACTTGATCCCGCGGCCTGTGTGGGCTGCGGCATGTGTGAAAATGTCTGTCCCCACGGTGTATATCTTCTGGAAGCCAAAAAGGCTAAAATCCGTGATCTTGACGGTTGCATGGAGTGCGGTGCCTGCGCCCTGAATTGCCCGACCGACGCCATCCGTGTAACCCCCGGCGTCGGCTGCGCCTCCTACATCATCCAAACCTGGATCAAGGGCAAAGATAAAGCCGCCTGCGGCAGCGCGGAGTGCTGTTAGGCTCGATTATCGATGCTGGATACTCGATGCTGGATACTCGATTCTGGATACTCGATTCTCGATCCTGGATACTGGATGCTGGAAATAGAAACCGGTGTTCGGCGTTCGGCATTCGGTGTTCGGTAAAGAACCATTTAAAAGACAGGCTTTCGGCGTTAGGCATTCGGTATTCGGTATGGAACCGTTAGGTCACGAACGAGAGGTGCAAAGGATAAGGTTTAGGGTGTATGGTATAAGGTTTAGGGTGTAAGGCATCTATTTCAGGGAGGAGGGCCCAGCACCGACTGTATGGTGCCGGGTGCGAGCTTTCGTCCACACCCTTTACTTTAAACACGCTTCGCCCTGCTCCGTGCGCCATGCCCTATGCGCCATGCCCCATGCGTTGCCAATCCGAAATCCGCATTCCGCAATCCGCAATCGAAAGCCTCCGCCCTACGCTACCGCAGCCGGTCCCAGGCCGATCTCGCGCGTGCCTGTGCGGTATCCTCCCCGGGTTTGCTTTTATGGCTGGGTGTCGGTGGCTGCGTACCGCGCAGCCGGGCAATTCGTTCTTCCAGCGGCGGGTGGGTAGAAAACAGGCTCATCATGCTCTTGCCGGACAGCGGGTTGACAATAAACATGTGGGCCGTTGACGGATTGGCATCCATCGGCAAGCGCTTGGAGTAAGCCCCCAGTTTCTCAAGCGCCTTGGCAAGACCTTCCGGATGTCCGGCAAACCGGGCACCGGTGGCATCCGCCAGGTACTCCCGCGACCGGGAGATGGCCATTTGAACAATCATGGCCGCCATGGGAGCGATAATGGACATTACGATCAAGCCGATAAAACCGGCACCACCGCCCTCTTCATCATGACTGCCACCGCCGAAAATGGCCGACCAACGCGCCATCATGGCCAGCATCATAATCGCCCCGGCCATGGTGGCGGCAATGCTGCCGATCAGGATATCCCGGTTTTTCACATGGGCCAGCTCATGCGCCAATACACCGATGACTTCGTCGCGGTCCATAATATTAAGCAGCCCCTGGGTGACGGCGACAACCGCGTGCTCCGGATTTCTTCCGGTCGCAAAGGCATTCGGAGCATCCTGGGGGATAATATACAATTTAGGCATGGGCAGTCCGGCCTGTTGGGTAAGCTGTTGAACCATACCGTAAAGCTCGGGGGCCTGGCTGGGCGTAGCTTCACTGGCTCGATACATTTTCAGCACCAGTTTGTCGGAATACCAGTAGCTGAAAAAATTCATACCTGCAGCAAAAATCAGGGCGATGATCATTCCCTGCCGGCCACCTAAAAGCTGGCCGACCCAAAGTATGAGGGCCGTCATGACGGCTAGTAAAATTGTTGTCCGAATCTGATTTCCCATGAATTGACTTCCTTTCATTTGGTGCTTCTAACCCTGCGAGGCAGATGTGATTTAATATAAAACCAATCCCCAAAAAGGCAACCCGAAATGATTCCCGTGCGCTTTCAGAGACTGAATCCAAATCATTTTAAGCGGAGCAAAGGTTAATCGTCGGGCTGTTGGCGAATAACTATTTCCATCAATTGTTAAACAATATTTTTGAAATGAATAAAATTTATTTCTTTTTTAAAATTTTTAAATAAATTTCATTTATTAAATTATTTCAGCTTATTAGCAGATTATAGTTGACTTGCTCTGTGCAATATTTTACACACATCATCGCAAGGCTGTTCTGCAATGTAGACAGTGGAACTGGCAAAATCGACCCTGATCTATTAGACGTCCGACATCCGCGAAATATTTTTCTGACCGCCAGCGCTTACTACCAGGACCCTGAGTAAATGCCGTCCGTTTAAGTTAACCCGCAAGGTACGAGGCTGAAACATGGAGAGCGCTAAACAAAACATTCAGATATTCGATTTCAATTCAGAAGCTAAAAACCAGGAGAATGCCAAAGAACATCTGGCGGCGATTGACGGTCATAAAGCCCGTTCCCAAATAGTGGAAGCTGCGCCGGAACCATCTCCCAAGCCGCCCTCGGAAAAGAGGTCGGAAACCGGCCAAAAGATCTCCAAAGCCCAGTTGATCAACAAGCTGAATTTCATTAACTTCCAGGACGGCTGCGTACTGATAAACTTCACCCATTCAAAGTATGATAAAAAAATTACCTTGCGAGCCGCCCCCCAACCTTGCACGGGTGATTTTGTCGAATGCCTGTGGTTGGACGCCGACTACACTAGTCAAATAACTAGATCTTACGAATTCAGCAACTTGTTAATTGCTAACGGCCACAAGCTGCTGAAAGTGGCAGCGGATTTGATCGAAGTCGATGAAAAAGGCATCGGCCTTCTTCTGCCGGATGCGTGTTATGAAATCAGCGCCCGCAAAGTCAAACGTCGACGCTGTGAAGGCATTAGTGCCTTATTGATGCAAAACAGCACGGTTTTCAAGGGCTGCCTGATGGATTTTAACGGCTTCTCCTTTCGCGTCAAACTCGATGCCGTCCCCCCCCAAACATTTGACTGGATGAATCCGGAAGGTCCGGTAAATATTGTCTTATCCGACCCGGCCTTCACGTATTACTCGGGTGAATGCAAAATCATCCGGCAGACCCGCGGCCATCGCACCAGAAGCTATATTCTGGAACCGTTAAGGAAGGAAATCCAGCGGTTCAAACACAAGGAATTCCGCAGCGAACGCTATGAGTTGACCCCCTCGCCCAATATTGTATTTCAACACCCGTTTACCAAAATGAGAATCGACCTCAAGGTCGTGGATTTATCCGGCTCCGGTTTTTCGATTGAGGAGGATCAGCACAAAACGGCTTTGCTGCCGGGAATGATTTTACCAAATCTGGAGTTGAATTTCGCAGACAGCTTTAAAATAAAATTCACCGGTCAAGTTGTCTACCGCAAGACAATGAAAAACGCCAACGGTCAAAAGTGGGTCAAATGCGGCTTGGCACTGCTGGACATAGACATACGCGACCACCTGCAACTGATCGCCATGTTGCATCAGACAAAAGACAAAAATTCCTACATCTGCAATGACATCAACTTGGACGAGCTATGGGATTTCTTTTTTGAGACCGGCTTTATCTACCCCGGTAAATATGCAGCAATTCAAAAAAATAAAAAACAGATTAAAGAAACCTACGCCAAAATCTATACCCGCAACCCTCACATTGCGCGGCATTTCATCTACCGGGATAAAGGGACCATATTCGGCCACATGGCCATGCTGCGTTTTTATGAAAGCGCCTGGATGATTCATCACCATGCGGCCAGAAAATCAACCCAAAATAAGGCAGGACTGATTGTACTGGATCAGATCGGACGCATGATCAATGACTCGCATCGCCTCTATTCGCTGCACATGGACTTTATGATTTGCTATTACCGGCCGGAGAACAAATTCCCCAGCCGGGTATTTGGCGGCGCCGTTAAAAGCGTCAAGGATCCCAAGGGCTGTTCACTGGACGAGTTTGCCTATTTGCACTTCAAAAACCTTACCCGGCCCCGAACGCATTTACCCCCCGAGTGGCGGATAACTGAAACCCGCCCCGATGATCTGCGGGATCTGGCCGATTTTTATGAACATGAATCCGGCGGCCTGATGCTGGATGCAATAGATTTGACGCCGGAAAAGCTGGATTGCGACCGATTGAGCCGGGAATTCAGCCAAGCGGGTTTAACCAGGCAACGGCAGCTTTACTCCCTCAAAAAAGATGGCAGTCTGAAAGCCGTCTTTCTGGTGAACACTTCCAATGTCGGCTTAAATTTGTCTGATATTACCAATTGTGTAAAAGTATTTGTAACCGATTCCGAACAATTCGATGCCGATACGATGTGGGCGGCGGTTTCAGCGGTTGCGGAGATTAGCGGGAAAGACGACTTTCCGGCCCTGCTTTATCCGGCATCATTTGCCGATGCGCAGCAAATCGAATACGAGAAGATTTACAACCTCTGGGTCTGCGGCCTGCAATATTCAGATGAGTATTTCAGATATTTACAGCGCCTGTTGCGATTTGTCTAGGTTGACTCAGGAAGGAGAAACCGGCGGGAATCAGCCGGCCGCTTTGGTTCCCCGGCACCAGATCATCGGGGTATAACTGAAGCGGCGCCGGCTGGCAAAAAATTCGGTATATTCCTGATAAAATCCTTCGTAGCCCCCCTCATACTCATCAAAGGCAAAGCCTGAATTCCGGGCGGCCACCTCGACTTTTTTGGAAAAGTTGAAAGAATCCTTTTCCAGCAATTCACCGAATATGAGATTATGCTGGGTTACATTGACATCAATGTCTTCGAAGCCTAAATCGAAAAGATAGGAATATAGTTTGATACCGACATAGGGATCAAAGTTAAACTTTTTTTCCATGATGCTCATGAGCTGGAGCAGGGTGTTTTCCAATCGCCGTGAAAATCCGTAATTCCGCAGGCAGTTGCAGTCCAAATCTATGAGACACAGGGTACCGCCCGGCTTCAAGTTGCGGCAAATATTCTTAACGATATCGAAACTGCCCTCGAGATAATATTCGAGCACAAACCGAACCCAGATAAAATCAAAGTGGCCCAGGTGATCAAGCGGTTCTCGGATGTCTCCGACCACATATTCAATGCCTTCATCACTGTAGTGCTTTTTGGCATATTCGACCCGTTGGTTGGCGATATCGACACCGACGGTTTGGCCATCCGGCCGAACGAGCCGGTTTAAATGAAAGGTGGTCTTGCCGGCTCCGCAACCCAGATCTGCTACCCGCATGCCGGATTTGATGCCGGCCCACCGGGCCTGATCCTCAACCAGGGCCGGCACCGTTTTGATATCCAGCCGCAGGGCCTCCTCGTCACCTTCCATTAAATAGCCATGGTCGCTTTTCATTCAAACTCCCGGGTTCTCGTTGACAATCGCAGCGTGAATGGTAACTGTTCGAATTATAATAGGTCCGGGTCTTTGTCAATCTTATATGTGCAAAAACTATTGAAATTAATTAATTTGCCTGCTATTTCAACGGGATTCCATGAGGGACAAGTATCATACCACCCAAACAGGAGCAAGTACAATGACCGACCCCAAAAACGAAGATGAAAACAACGATGCAACCGAGGAAAGTTTTGCCGCCATGCTGGACGCTTACAGCCCCGGCCTGGAAACCGAGATAAATATTGGCGACAAAATCCGCGGCAGGGTAATTTCCATCGGCAAGGAATCGGTTTTTGTCGATACCGGTACCAAGGTGGACGGCGTGGTGGACAGAGCCGAGTTGATGGATAAAGATCAGCAATTGGACCTGACGGAAGGCGACACGCTGGAGCTGTATGTGGTGGGGCTGACCGATGATGAAATCCGACTGTCAAAAGCAGTGTCCGGCATCGGGGGGCTGGAGATGTTAAAGGAAGCCCGTGAAAAAGCGATCCCGGTGGAAGGCAGGATCTCGGAGACCTGCAAAGGCGGATTTCGGGTGGAAATCCTTCAACGCAAGGCCTTTTGCCCGATCAGCCAGGTAGATATCAATTATGTGGAAGACCCCGCGGAATATGTCGGCCAAACTCTGAATTTTCTGGTCACGACATTGGAAGAAAGAGGCAAAAATATTGTTGTTTCAAGGCGCGCGCTGCTGGCCCGGGAACAGGAAAAATCCCGCAAAGCATTTTATGAGACCCTGAGTGTGGACAGTGTCATGGACGGCCAGGTTACCAGGATAATGCCCTATGGAATTTTTGTGCAATTGGCGGACGGCGTGGAAGGTATGGTCCATGTTTCCGAACTGGGCTGGTCGAAAGTCGACAAACCGCAAGAGGTCGTCACGGTGGGCGAAACCGTTCAGGTTAAAGTCATCGGCATCGAACCGGATAAACGGCCCGGTATGCTCAAGATCAGTTTGTCGATGAAACAGCTCGCCGAAGATCCCTGGGACAGCGCCGATCAGCATTTTCACGAAGGCGACAAAGTTCTGGGCAAGGTTACACGCTGCGCAAATTTCGGAGCTTTCGTGGAAGTCGCCCCCGGTATCGAGGGCCTGGTCCACATCAGTGAAATGAGCTATATGAAACGGGTTCTAAAGCCCGAGGATGTTGTCACCGCCGGCGAGACTGTGTCGGTCTTGATCAAGGAAATCGACATGGAGAAAAGGCGCCTGTCCCTGAGCATCCGGGATGCCGAAGGCGACCCCTGGGTGGATGTGGCCGACAAATACACCATTGGCCAGTCACTGGAAGGCGTGCTGGAAAAGAAAGAAAAATTCGGTTATTTCGTCACCCTGGAACCCGGCATCACCGGCTTGCTCCCAAAATCCAGAATCGGCAAAGCCCGGCGATCATCAGAGATCGAAAGATTAAAGGACGGTGATCCAATTCCGGTAATTATTGAAGCCATCAACACCGGCGAAAGAAAAATTACCCTGATGCCCGGCAATACGGAGGATGAGCAGAACTGGCAGAAATTCGCCGGCGACACCGGCACCTCCATGGGGTCTCTGGGTGAAAAACTGCAGCAGGCCATGTCTCAAAAGAAAACGGATTAGGAACGCTGCCATGCCGATTGTTGAAGCCCGGGACATTACCAAGACCTACACGATTGGCGACCGCGAGATACGCGTCCTGGACCAGGTGTCGCTCGCGGTATCGGCGGGGGAATTCCTGGTGGTCGCCGGCAGCAGCGGCAGTGGCAAAACCACGCTGTTGAGTTTGTTGTCAGGTCTGGATAAACCATCGTCGGGCCGGGTGTTTCTGGCAGAAAAGGATATCACCGACACTTCAGAGGATGATCTGGCGCCGTTGCGCAATGAATTTATCGGTTTTGTCTTCCAGTCTTTTCATCTGGTGCCTTCATTAACGGCGCTGGAAAATGTCATGTTTCCGGCTGAGCTTAAACACGATTCCCAAGCCCGGGCCAAAGCAGCCGACCTGCTGAAACGTGTCGGCATGCAAAAACGCAGTGCCAATTTTCCGCACCAGCTTTCCGGCGGGGAAATGCAGCGGGTGGCCATTTGCCGGGCGATCATCAACCACCCCAAGATTATCTTTGCCGATGAGCCCACCGGCAACCTGGATTCAGATAACGGTCAGGCCGTACTGGATTTACTGCTCGAATTTCAGCAGGAACGCCGGACCACGCTGGTCTTGATCACGCACAGTCTGGACATTGCCGGGATGGCCGATCGGGTAATCGTTCTCAAGGACGGGAAGATCACAAACGCGGTCAAGCCGGTCGCCGCGTAGCGGAGATCCCGCTTTACCGGGGAAATTGAAATTGAAGATTGAAGACAGAAGTTAAGAAATTAAGAAGGTGGGAAGGTGAGAAAAAATCAGCACATGCATTGCATTTTAATTCTTATCAATCCGATATCAAGAATCCGCAATCGAAAAGCCCGCAACCCGTAACTCGAAACCCGCAACCCGTAACTCAAAACCCGAAACCCGTAACCCGAAACCCGAAACCCGAAACCCGTAACCCGCAACCCGTAACTCGAAACCCGTAACCCGCAACTCGCAACCCGAAACCCGAAACCCGTAACCCGAAACCCGTAACCCGCAACCCGAAACCCGAAACCCGAAACCCGTAACTCGCAACCCGTAACCCGTAACCCGAAACCCGTAACCCGAAACCCGTAACCCGTAACTCGCAACCCGTAACCCGAAACCCGTAACCCGTGACCCGTAACCCGTATGCCCCCCAGTCTGCTAAATATCCCCTTCACCATCCGGCAAATCGCACGTTCGCGCCGTCAGGCAATTGTTTTTGTGTTGTGCGTGGCTCTGTCCATTGTCACCCTGATCTCCTTGAACGGGTTTTCCGCCAGCGTCAATACATCAATGCTCAATGACGCCAAAACCCTGCTGGCGGCCGATATTGTGATCCATTCCCACAACGATTTGTCACCGGGTGTATTGAACACGGTGAGGCAAATGGAAGCTGACAATGAGATCGTCGGCACTCGCATTTGGGAATTTTATTCCGTCGTCCGCAGTCAACAGGGTTCCGGCTCCTTGTTGGCCAAGCTCAAGCTGGTTCAGCCCGGGTATCCGTTTTACGGTCAGGTCGTTCTGAAATCAGGTCGCCGATTTGATACCGTTTTAAAGCCGGGTGGCATTATCGTTGCTCAGAGCCTGCTGGATCGCCTTAATCTGGGGCTCGGCGATCTGTTGCATATCGGCAGCACGACCCTGACAATCAAAGATGTGGTCGTGCAGGAACCGGACCAACCGGTAAATCTATTCACGTTGGGTCCCCGTATATTTATCTCCGCCGATGACCTGGCGGCCCTGGATCTGGTAAAAAAAGGCAGCCGGGTTGAGTATGATTATCTAATCAAAGTTCTGGCTGAGGATAATCTGCCGGCCATCGCCGACCGGTTGAAATCCGTGGCCGATCCGGATCAGGAACGTGTTGACACTTACCGGACGGCCCGGTCCCGGATCAAGCGTTTCTTTGACAATCTCTTTTTCTTTTTGAGCTTGATCAGCATCTTTACGCTGCTGTTGGCCGGCATCGGTATCCAGAGTGCCCTGTCGGCCTTTTTAAAGGAAAAGGAAACAACCATCGCCGTCATGAAAACGGTGGGGGCCAAAAGCGCATTCGTGACCCGCCAATTTATCTTTGTTCTTTCCCTGCTTGGATTAACGGGAACGATCCTGGGATTGCTGGCCGGCCTCGTCCTCCAGAATGCGTTGGATTTTCTGTTTAAGGGCCTATTGCCCGAAAATGTGACCCTGATTATCTCTTGGGCGGAGGTTTTGGAAGGCCTCTGCCTGGGAGTGCTGGTGGTGGGACTGTTTTCCTTTATCCCACTGCATCGCCTAAAAGATATCAAACCCGTCATCATCTTCCGCAAGGAGCGTCTCGGCTCCCAGGCAGGTCCGGCCATCTATCTGAGCATCTTATTGATATTTGCCTTCTTTCTGCTGTTGGTATTCTGGCAAGTTAAAGACCTCAAAACTGCACTTTATTTCGTAGCGGGAATCCTGGCGCTGATTGTAACGGCTGCCTTGCTGGCGGGCGCCGTATTATTTCTTCTCAAACGCATCAACGTGCGCTCGCTGTTGATCCGGCAGGCGGTCAAGGGATTGTTCCGGCCCAAAAATGCCACGCGCCCCATCATTACTACCCTGACCGCTTCGCTGGCGGTCATCTTTGCCATTTACCTGATTGAACAAAATCTGGACGCGAATTTTATCCAGTCATACCCGGAGGACGCTCCGAATGTTTTTTTTCTGGACATTCAGCCCGACCAGAAGGATGCATTTTCAAAAACCTTGGCCATACCGACCAAATACTATCCCATTATCAGGGCCCGCATCCTGTCCGTCAACGGTGAAAAAATCAATCGCCAGCAGGAGCGCCGACGGAGGGGCGACAACCTGGGCCGCACATTCAACCTCACTTATCGCAGTTACCTGCTGGAAGATGAAGCCATCATCAAGGGCAGCCGTCTGCATCGCACCGACTGGGGCGATTTTCAGGTTTCCGTCATGGATACCGTCGCGGAAATCAGGTCGATGAATATTGGTGATTATATAACGTTTAAAATCCAGGGGGTACCGCTAAAGGCCAGAATTTCCAGCATTCGATCCCGCACGCGGGAATCGATTCGCCCATTTTTCTATTTTGTATTCCCTGAAAATACCCTGCGGGACGCGCCCCAAACCATATTTACGGCCGTCCGGGTGGCCAAGCCGAAAATATCCGGACTGCAAACTAAAATCGCCGAAAAATTTCCCAATGTGAGTGTTATCGATACCACGGAGTTGCTGACGGTATTCACGGCCGTCGTCAAAAAGCTGTCTCTGATCATCCGGTTTTTTGCGGCCTTCAGCATGGTCGCCGGTCTGTTGATTATCCTCAGCTCGATTTTAGCAACCCGCTACACCAGAATCCAGGAGGCTGTCTACTACAAAATCCTGGGCGCCAGGAGCAATTTTGTGGTCAAGGTCTTTACGCTCGAAAACCTGGTGCTGGGCCTGGTCAGCGCCGCCCTGGCGCTTGTACTCTCCCAGTTGGGCAGTTGGGTGATATGCTCGACGGTTTTGAATCTTTCCTACAAGCCGTTTTTATTGGAAAGTATTTTACTGGTCCTGACAACCATCGTCATCGTCGTAACAGTCGGATTGCTGCCATCAATTGCAATCCTGCGCAAAAAGCCGGTAGTGTTTCTGAGGGAACAGACGCAGGAGTGATTCGATTTCGGATTTTTGATTTCGGATTGCGGAATTAGCAACGCATAGGGCATGGCGCAAGGGGCATGGCGCAAAGGGCATGGCGCATGGCGAGTGAGCGGCGGACGTACATTAGGTGTTAGCGCCGCCTGTTTGAATCGAACCGGTTTAATCGAAAGAAAAACATAAAAAACCGAATTTTGAAGTATTGTATTCTGTCCATTTTAAAATGACTAAGCGAAGCGATTCCACCATTCGTCGATCGACATTCGTCATTCGCCATTCCATTTAACACGAGGGTAAATAAACGTGAAAAAAAATAATTATTTTTTTTTCCTGATTTTCTTGATCCCGCTGATAGTTGCAGGCTGTGCCGAAGAGCCACCTCCGGCCGCCTCTCAGGTAAAACCTGAAAAAAAAATAGAAAATAAAATAGATGGTGTAATCGTGGCGGTGGGCGACAGTCTGACGGAGGGTTTAGGGGTTGAGGAGGAATTCGCTTACCCGGCGCTGCTGGAGAAAAAATTACGGCAGCAAGGATACCGCTACCAGGTCGTCAATGCCGGCAACAGCGGTGAAACCTCCAGCGGAACGCTATCTAGAATCAAATGGGTGTTGACCCTCAAGCCGGATATCGTTATCCTGGTGATCGGAGCCAATGACGGTTTTCGTGGCATCGATCCCGGGCTGATAAAATCCAATATCGTCGCCATCATCAAGACGCTCAAAGAAAATAATGTGATCGTCGTGCTGGGTGGCATGCAGATTGTTCAAAACCTGGGCCGGGATTACACGACTGCCTTTGCCGGGCTCTATCCGGAGATCGCCCAGTCGGAAGACCTCATCTTCATTCCTTTTTTTCTGGCCGATGTCGCCGCTGACCGGAGTTTGAATCAAGCCGACGGCATTCACCCCAATGCCGCAGGTTATCGCCGGATCGTTGATACCGTTTATCCATATGTCACAGAGGCGATAAAAATGCACGGGAACCGAACAAACTAAGGACACTTTTAGTGTAGAAACCGCCTGCTATGAACGTTAACCGTTTGGTCACAAGCATCGCCATTTTTATCATTTTAGTCGGATTGATACTGGCCGATTTAGCGCCGGCAAAGGTCCAACTCGTATCTCAAATCCAAAGCAAATTAGAGGACCTGGGCTACGATCCGGGACCACTGGACGGTATCTGGGGACAAAAAACAGAGAAAGCCCTCAAGGCCTTTCAACTGGACAACGGCCTGCCGGCAACCGGTCTCGTAGACCGGGCCACCAAAACCCAATTGGGTGTTGGACCGGCTTCTTTGCGCAAGCCGCTTCCTGAAGTTGGAAGAACCGGGTCGGCTGCCCATCCCGGGGCAGAAGATCTACTTCACAATGTAGGTTATATCAACCTGCAGCGACTGGTAAATGACTCACGGATGGGACGAACGGCCAGAAGTGAAATACAAAAAATACGTCGGGAAAAAGAAGTCCTGGTGGCCGCCAAGCTTCGCGAAGTCAACGAGTTGCGGGAACTTATCAATAACACAGGAGACAAAATGTCTCCCCGGGAAAAGCAGGAGATACAACTCGAGTTTAAAAAGGCAAATAGAGCGTACCGCCGATTGGTTTTAGACGTCAAAGAAGATATCGAGCGCGAAGACCGGGAACTGGTGTCGATCATCCTGCAAAAAGCGGAGGCCGCCTTACAGGAAGTAGCCAAAAGCATGAATTATACCATCATATTAAAGGATGCGTCCGCCCTCGGCTATCTATCCCCCAGTGTTGACATTACCGACGATGTCATCCGGATTCTCGATCAACAATGATACCGGTGTTAAAAGTTGAATTCTTGCCGCAATATCTACAATATCGACACCCGGCCTCGGGGTTTTTGGTAGTGACGATTACTTGCGCTTCAATATTGCCACCAGCCGAAGAGAAATCTTTTCCATTTCGATGATCAGTGACTGAACCCGCGATCTGAAGAGGTTGTGGAAAATCAGCGTCGGCATGGCAATTACCAGGCCGCAGGCGGTTGTTATCAAAGCCTCCGAGATGCCGCCCGCCAACATACCGGGATTGATATTGGCTTCTATGGAAAGTGTGGAGAACACGGAAATCATGCCGATGACGGTGCCGAGCAGACCCAACAGCGGCGACGCACTGGCGATTGTGCCCAAGGCGGTCAGATGACGGCGAATTTCGGGTAGTTCCTGCCGACCCGCTTCCTGGAGAATTTCTTTCAATTCGGCTTCGCTTCTCTCGTAATTCAGAATACCGGATAGAATAATGCGCGTCATGGGCAGGGAGTTTTGTTTGCAATAAGCTGTGGCCTCGAGAATCTTATCTTCCAACAGCATCTCTTCGACGTCCTGCACAACATTGGGGTTGATGATTTTTTCACGACGCAGCTTGATGGATTTAACAATGATGATGGTAAGCCCCCAGATCAGGAGAATCACCAAGGGGTAGATGAGCACCCCGCCCTTTTCAAAAAGACCGAAAATAAAATCCATACCATTACCCCAGCCCGGACATGCCGGTCGCCGCGTAGCGGTGATCCCGCTGTACCGGGGGACTGAAAATTGAAGATTGCCTGAAACGAGATTTATACGACTCCGTTTCAACAAACTCCCACACCCCAACACTCCAGCACTCCAATACTCCAGTACTCCAACACTTCAGTACTCCAACACTCCAGCACTCCAACACGCCAACACTTCAGCACTCCAATATTCCAACACTCCAGTACTCCAACATTCCAATACTCCAGCAATCCAACACTCCATTACCCCAGCACTCCAATAATCCAGTACTCCACCACTCCAGTACTCCCGCACTCCAACACTCCCGCACTCCCACTCCCCAGTGCTCCGAAACTCCGGCAATTTGCCATCGCCATTTCCTCAAGGCTGCACGACGACGATCTCGATCCGACGATTGCGTGCCCGTCCCTCCGGGGTGGCATTGGATGCCGTCGGTTGGTGCTCCGCGTATCCCACGGCCGACATCCGCTTGGGGTCGATTCCCAGTACCGACTCAAAATAGTGGACGACATTGACGGCTCGCGCCGCGCTCAGTTCCCAGTTGCTGGGAAATTGGCTTCCGCTGGCAGCGCTAAGGGGCACGTTGTCTGTATGGCCGCCGATCTGGATTAGCATGCGGTCCAAATCAGTCTTTAGTATTTGGCCCACCTTGCGCAACACAGCCCGGCCTTCCGGTTTGACATCTGCACTGCCGGAATCGAAAAGGATCTGATCGGGCAATTGCAATATAAGACTTTGGGGCTTGCGCTGAATGCCGAGTTGATTGTTTTTCAAATGAGTTTTCAAGCCGGCATCCAGATTTTCTTGGGCCTGGTTCAGCGATTCCTCCCGTTCCAATTGCGATTTTCGAATCTCGCGGAATTCGACAAGCTGTGCTTCGAGTTCTGAAATCTTGTTCCTCAACAATTTTTCATTCGACTCCCGATCCTCTTTATTAAGCCTGAACCGATTCAGTTCGTTGCTCAGGATCTGGTTGTTTTGATTAGCTTTTACCAGTAGCCGGTCCAGCGTTTGGTTCTGGGCCGTTTTGTCGCGGTCCGCCTGCTTTAAATTTTCGATATCATCCAGCAGGCCCGCAATGGTATCGGTCAAACGGCCCGACTTGTCCGTCTGATCCCGCAGTTCAGTTTCCAATTTTTCGTTGTGTTGCGCGACTTTCCGGTTGCGGGCGATTTGATCGGCAAGCCTTAGCTGCAGGTTGCCCTGCTCTTGCTCCAGGTTCGCAATGTTATTGGTGAGCTGCACCGAATTTTCCTGCTGAGTCCGCAGGTCGGTTGCCAGTTTTCGGTATTGCTGCTGAATTTCACGTTTGCGGGTGGTCTCATCGGCAAGTGCCTGCTGCAAATCCTGGTGCGCCTGGGACAATGACGCCATGGTGCGGGACATTTTTTGGTTCTGTTGCGTCTTTTCCCTCAGTGTCTGCTGCAGTTGTTTAAATTCAAGCTCGAGTTCCGCAAGGGTTTGTGTCATTTGACCCGCTTGATCCTGCTGGGCCTCCAGTTTCGTGGCCAGCTTTTGGTGGCGCTGTCGAGCTTCTAGATTGCGGGCGGTCTCATCGGCTAACTTTTGCTGGAGGTCCTGGCGCGCCTGGGACAGTGACGCCATGGTGCGGGTGATTTTTTGATTTTGCAGGGCTTTTTCGCTGAGCATCCGCTCCAGCTTATTGTTTTCAAGCTCGAGATCCGCCAGGGCCTGAGTCAATCGCCCCACCTCGTCCAGCTGAGAACCCAGATCAGCAGCCAGCTTTTGGTTTAGTTGCTGAATTTCACGACGGCCGGAAGTCTGATCAGCAAGCTTTTGCTGCAGGTTGCTGCGATTTTGCTCCAGGGTCGCGATATTTTGCCGCAATAGTAACATCTCGGATTCTGCCGCTTCCAACCGGGTGCTATATTTTTGCGACTGTTCTTTCGCGGTAACCAACACGCGCGCATAGTCGTCGTTGAGCGTATTGTAGTTGTCTTTTAGATTTTTTATTAGGCGGTTTTGTTCATCCGACTGCGTGTTGAATTGCCGAAGCGCCTCCAATAACTTCTGATTTTCATTATTCAGGTTGGATAGTTCGATTCTGAGATCGTCAAGCTCTTTCGGTTTGGTCAAAGACGTCGTTACCGCAAAAAACAATACCAGAATGAAGATAATATCAATGAGGGGAGTGAGTTCGAGGGATAGCCGTTGGTCCCGGGTGTCGTCATCAATTCTCATTGGAATTAAAAGAGATAAATATTTGCGTGGTTTTAATTAGATTGGCTGCTTTCCAGCATGTTGATGCGGTCCCAAAGTGGTTTTGCGTTTTTTCGCCGTGCGATGTCGCGTTCCATCAAAAATGCCAGGTGCTTGAGCGCAATCACGAAGTCGGGTTCGCGCTGCAGGCATCTTTCAAATAAAGAAATGGCTTTTTCCGGATCGTTATCCTTGAGTTCAAAACCCCGGCATGTGAAAATCATTTCAGAATTGCCCACTTTTAGGGTGTCGCCAAAGTTCAGGGTCGCTTCCTCAATTTGCACTCCGTTGCAAAAGGTTCCATTCGTACTTTGTCGGTCTTTCAGAACAAAGTTTTGATTTTCGAACACAATTTCGCAATGGACCTTTGAAGATCCGTCATCGTTAATGGTAAAATTACAGGAATCCCCCCGGCCGATGGACGATCGACCGAACATCAGGTAATGGATCGCCCCTTGATCATTACCTGTCAGTACCTCAAGGTACGGAAAACCGGCATAGAGTTCATCAAAATTTTCAAAACCGCCTGAAGTTCTTTCATAAATGACGGTCTGATCGAAGGAAGCGCCCGCTATCATTTCTTGCCCGGCCCATGGGTCACTTCTCACCGTCTCCAATTCGGATTCTGGCGGGGCAAGAGGCTCTGCTCCTGTCTCCTTTTTCTTCTCAAATGCATCACCGGCCGATTTTTTTCCGATTTTTACAAGCTCATCTTGGACATAGGTGATAAAGTCGCCGACCTGCAAATGATCCATTCTCTGATTGGTAAAAAAAGGCTTGAGCGCTTGGCTTTCAGTGCGCACCAGACCGTAGGTGTGGAGCTCCTCAGCCTGCTCGATCGTGTGCATAGCCGTGATAAGATAGACGCTTTCGTCCCGGAATTCAACAAGGTATGTCTGGGATTCGAGCCTTTGAATTTGTTCTTTGAGAGCTGTCGACTGCTCCCGGCTATCAGCAAGTTCCTTTCGCAGCGCACTGAAACCGGCTGCCAATTTAACTCGCTTCTGACGGGCTGCCAGCCAGAAAACAACTGCCAACAGCAGCACCAGGATCAGTGCCAACGCTATATCTGCCAGGTTCAAACGAATTATGATTTGGTTTAACGTTGCCATTAATCATGTATATGACGAAAAGCCAAAATTGTGTCAAGCTAATTTAGTTTTTTCAATTATATAAAAAATTTATGGATTTATTCACTGAGGTATAGTAAACGGTATCTATTGAGTGCTAGGTTTGCTTCAGATCCCTTCTGCATCTCAACCCACAAATTACGCAACGTGACTGGCGTTCATACTTCAGGAGAAGTAGACCAGTGAAGACAAATTTCAGTTCAGTTTTGATAAACCATCCGCATATCGTCTATGCGACAAAGCAAAACACATTTTTCCGAACAGATCAAAAAATAGCGATGGCGTTTTAGAAAGTCCGCTAATTGCCAAGATCTGACGCCGAGCTTAATATCAACCTCCCGGCAGGTATCGGTTCATGTTAGAAATTTCATTTGCAGGCAAGACGGATGTTGGTCGCAAAAGATCCAACAATGAGGACATATTTGCAATCGAGCCGAATTTAGGCTTTTGCCTCGTCGCCGATGGCCTGGGAGGTGCAGCCGCCGGTGAATTGGCCAGCAGGATATTTTTGGAAACAGCCTTGGATGTATTTGGACAGGCTGACAGTTCCACGGCCGCAGAAGTGTCCAAAAAGATTCAGATATCCTTCAACATGGCCAACGAAAATATATTGAAACACACCCAGATAAATCCAGCGCACAAGGGCATGGGGTGCACGGCAGAATTGATGGCTTTTTACGAAGAAGGATTTGTCCTGGGCCATATCGGGGACAGTCGAACCTACCGCTATCGCAACGGCCGGTTTATGAGAATCACGCGGGATCATTCCCTGGTTCAAGATCAAATCGATAAAGGTGTCATAGCACCGGAAAATGCCCGCAATCATCCCATGCGAAACGTCATCCACAAGGCGGTTGGAATAGACAACCAGGTCGAGCTGGACATCGTGAAGAGTAAGGTATTGCCACGGGACCAGTATCTGCTGTGCTCAGACGGCCTTACGGATATGGTTGAGGATGAAAAGATACTCAGGGCTTTAAAAATGGACCTGACCTTGGATCAAAAAGTCGAACAGCTGATCGAAATGGCATTGTCTGCCGGAGGGAGGGACAATGTCAGCGTCGTCCTTTTGAAAATTAGCAATATTTTAACAAATTAATTAAATTGTATATATTTTTAAAAAGCACCGCGAACCGCTAACAAAAGGGAAATGATCAATGAACCGAGGGCTGGTTGGTCTGTTTATCGGCACGGTCATCGTTGTCTTTTTGGCCACTGCCTGTGCGACTACCGAACTGAAGCAGACCTCGATCGATGAGGCCTACCGGGGCAAAATTTTAGCGAACATATTCGTAATTGTGGTAACAGATGATCTGGAGGCCAGACGCTCGTTTGAAAACAAGTTTGTTGCGCTGCTGAAAGCAACGGGGATTGAGGCCGTTGCGAGTGCAGGCGCCATTCATACGCCTGCCGATCGAAAATTAGAAAAAAAAGCGATCTTGAATGCCGTTGAAAAATACGGCAATGATGCTGTAATCGTTACCCATGTAATCGGTTTGGAGAAAACTGAAGTATTTAATCCTGCCCCGCGAAGTTACACGGGCTTTTACGGTTACTATGACAACGTCTATGGTCATGTCCATGGGCGGGGATACTACAGCACCGCGACAATTGTAAGGCTGGAAACCAATGTCTACGATCCCAAATCGGAGAAACTCATATGGTCCGGGCAATCCAAAACCTGGAACCCGGCAACTGACAAACAAATCTATGTTGAAGTTGTAAAAGAGGTGATTCGAGAATTGCAAAAAAACAAGCTGCTTCCAACCCAATAAATAAAACCCGTCATCGACCTCCCGACTCGAAATACCGGCTCGGAATGATGTTGTTCCATGAAAAAAAACCTTGAAATGGTATTGATTCTATTGTAGTCAAATCATGGATCCTTACTGAATTATCGCACAAAATGAGCTTCTCATTTTTGCTCGATGAAAATAATATTAGTAAACATATTAGATTATTATAAATTTTCCAGTGTGTGGCTGATCTTGACTATCACTAAGATTACAATAGCAGTTCAATTATCAGCGCGATCCTGCTCACCCTTTGGAGGAACCATATTCCATGCTGCCCATCAGAGATCCAGCCAGACAGTCTATTCCCTGCGACGGGGCTTGCAATTCCGCGGCGGGGCAGCATAGGTATATCGATAGACAATTCCCGTCAACCAACCAAGCTAAACCCGCATCTGTTAAACACCAAAGTCACAAGACTCCAGTTCATATTTATTTGTCCCAATTATCACAAACCCTGTTTGATAAACGACTCAATAATCACCCAATCCATCAGATTTTGAACCAAGGTGGTCCAGCCACCGGTGTGTTGAAAGGTCCCACGGTTATGCTTTTATATAGCTGAATATACAGTAGTTTGTAACTATGTTGGCAGTAAGTCAAGTCTAGGCACAGGTTTTAAAAAGGAGGGGGGGGAGTGAAATCCAGGACTTGGAACGTCTTGAGGTGCGTTCCTGCCATATTATTATTTTTCTTTCCCATTTTGATTGTTCCCCATCTGGGGGCACAATCAGACGATGTCGACAACCTGGGGGAGGGTGTTTTTGTCAAGGATTTCGTATTCACCGGCAACACGATTATGGACACCACGACCCTCCTGCGCACCGTGGAAGATTTTAGAAACCAGAACTTGACGCTGGAAGACATGAATGCGGCCACCGAATTGATTACCCTGGCCTATCAAGAAAAAGGATATATTCTGGCCAGAGCATTTATTCCGGAACAAGAGATTAAAGATGGGATACTGCAGATCGCAATCCTCGAAGGCAATGTTGGAAAGATCAAGGTAACCGGAAATAAATATTACAGCGATCGTGTCGTAAAGCGCTTTTTTAAGCAACAGGTAAAAGAAGGCGTCATCCGCGAATCCCATCTTGAAAGAGGGTATTTACTGACCAACGATGTGCCCAAACTTGAAACTGAAATTATCCTGGAAAAGGGTGAAGCCCCGGGAACTTCAGATATCGTGCTTAAAACGAGTGATAAACGCGGGGTCAGGTGGGGTGTTGATTACAACAACTATGGTTCGAAGTTTACCAGCCGGAACCGCTACGGTACCACCTTTGAGTTTACCGAACCTAGCCTGGGATCTACCTTTTCACTGCGGGCGGTGACCGGTGATGATCCGGGCGACTCCTCTCTGCTGGCGCCATTTTATACGATCCCGATCAACAGCTACGGGACCAAGTTGAGTTTAGAATACCTGACGGCTAATTTTTCGGTGGGCAAGCAGTTCGAGGATCTGGGCCAAGAGGGTGATACGAAGGTTATCGGTGCTAAAATATCACATCCCCTGGTCAGGGCCAGGGATAAAAATGCGATCATGACTTTTGGGGTGGAGCACAAAAAAGTCGAGCAGGAAATTCTAGGTACAGATCAAAGTACGGATGAGTTTAACGCTGTCTACCTGGCCTTCGGGTATGACCACGTCGACCGGTATCTGGGTAAAACGATTTTCTCGCTCGAATTGCACACCGGGAATGTCGATTTCGGCAGCCGCACGCCGCCCAGCCGGCTTGAAATCGATGAAGAGTACGTTTATCTGAATACGTATCTCACAAGAATACAAAAAATTTACGGCTATACAAATCTGCTGTTGAGGCTCCAGGGCCAGTATTCACCCAACCGACTCCTGCCGATCGAACAATTTCCCATCGGCGGCTATTTCTGGGTTCGGGGGCACGAGCCGGCAACGTTTTTGGGTGACACCGGTTACACCTTTTCGTCCGAGATTCTGTTTGCGCCACCTTTGCTTGGGGATAAAACCCTTTTCAACCAAAGAGTGGGCCAGATGCTGCAATTGGCAGCTTGGTTTGACACGGGCAGCGCTCACGTCACGGACGCCTTGTCCGGTGAGAAAAAAAACCAGAATCTAAGCGGATATGGGGGGGGGCTCCGGCTGTATTACAATGATCGCTTAACCTTCAGATTTGATATTGGATGGCCCACAGATAGAAAAGATGAAGGAAAATCTAATTACTTATACTTTTCAGGTACTTATGGATTTTTCTAACTCGTGTTTCGGATTTATTCTATCTCGTTTAATTCTCGCCGGACGGGTGGCACCTTTTCGGGTCCACCACTAGAAGTGGTGATTTAATGCCGGAATTAAGGAGGGTGGAAAAATTAGAACAATTCGGTCTTTCTATACCATGATGAAGACGCTTCTGTCTGTTTCCATGATGTTGCTGGTGATATTTCCCCGGTACGCTGATGCCTTTCCGGAGGGAGGACAGGTGGTTGCCGGCCAGGCTCAAATCAACCAGGCCGATGCGCACAACATGCATGTCAACCAGGCCACCAACAAGGCGATTATAAACTGGAAAGGCTTTAGTATTGCCCGGCCTGAGGCTGTCAGATTCTTTCAGCCCGGCAGCGGCTCTGTCGCGCTGAACCGGGTCACCGGCGGCGACCCGTCGGAAATCTATGGTCTGCTGCAGGCAAATGGCGGGATATTTCTCATCAATCCCAATGGAATCCTGGTCGGCCCCAGCGGTGAAATCAATGTCAACGCCTTTGTCGCCAGCACCCTGGATATATCCAACGAAGATTTTCTGGCGGAAAACTACAGTCTCACCCAAAACCCCCAAAAATCCCTTGCCTCCATCGTCAATCAGGGAGTCATTCAGGCGGCCGAAGGCGGTCACGTGTCGCTGATGGCGCCGGCGGTCCGCAACGACGGCCACATCTTCGCCAAATTGGGCAAGGTCTTTATCGGCGCAGGTGAACGCGTCACGTTAAACTTTGAGGGCAATGATCTGATCGGCTTCGCAGTGGACGAAAGCATCAAGGACAAGGTTCTCGGCCCCGACGGCAAACCCCTGGGCGCAAGTATCAGCAACACGGGCGTGATCAGGGCCGATGGCGGACGGGTGATCCTTAGCGCCAAAACCGCCTACGAAGCGATCAAGTCGGTCGTCAACAACGAGGGCGTGATCGAAGCCAAGACCCTGGTCAATCAAAACGGTGTCATCAAGCTGATGGGTGGAGACCGGGGTATCGTGGCCAACAGCGGCGTCCTGGATGCCTCCGGCAAGGAAACCGGTCAGACCGGCGGCACCGTTCATGTGCTCGGTGAAAAAGTGGGTCTCTTCGACAATGCCGTCGTCGACGTCTCCGGCGACGCCGGCGGCGGCACCGCCCTGGTCGGGGGCGACTTCCAGGGCAAAAACCCGGTTATCCCCAACGCCCGGCGGTCCTACGTCGGACCTGATGCTTCAATCATGGCGGACGCTACCCGCAACGGCGATGGCGGCAAGGTGATTGTTTGGGCGGATGACGTGACACGATTTTATGGCAGCATCAGCGCCCGTGGCGGTTCGGAGAATGGTGATGGCGGGTTTGCAGAAGTATCAGGTAAGCAAAATCTTGCCTTCCGGGGTGACGTGGACCTTGGAGCGGAAGCCGGCGAGACTGGTACGGTGCTGTTAGACCCCGAAAACATCGTTTTGCAGGGTGGTTCAAATGACGGTGATGATGACAATGACGATAGTTCATCGAATTTTGATCATCAGACTGGGAATGCCGATCCAACAACAGTCAATTTTGACGATGGGTTCACTGATGAAGTCGGCAACGCTGCGGATTTTGATATTTACGAATCAGAGATCGAGGGTACCGATGCGAATTTTATCCTGCAGGCATCCGATTCCATTAGCGTAACCGGCACATTTAACAATGCTAGCGGCAACCCGGGAGACAATGCGGGAACTCTGGCCCTTCAGAATAACCGATCTCTAACCCTCGAGACGCGAAACAGTGGGGCCGGTGAAGCCGGCTCAATTAATCTCGCCGGTCTAAAGATAAGAACTTCAGGCAGCGGATCCATAACAATCAGTTCGGGTGTTGGTGGTGATCAGTCGACGAATATTTCTCTTGGTGAACTTGAAATACTAGGTGGAACTGGATCTATTTCAATTAGTACTTCATCATCCGCTGGCGGAACCGTGACGCTCAATGGAAACATAACAACCGATGGTGGCGGCAATGTGGTCTTTACCGGATCGTCGGACGTGGATCTTGCCACCGGGTCGATCACAATCGATACTGACGGGACGACTGACGCCGATGCGGGTGACATTTTATTTGCCACCACGGGCGACCTTGACGGTGCTCAGGCGCTCATTCTGAACGCCGGTGCCGATGGGACCAACCGGAGCGGCGGCGCGGTGCAGTTGGGAACTGTGGGTGGTAATTCGCCCATAACGAACCTGACGGTTATCTCCTCCGGCACAGGCACCGACGGGAGTATTAGTCTAAACGGCAACATCACGACCTCGGATGCGCCGGGCAACACGGTCACGGTGACCGGGCCGGTGCTGCTGGGGGCCGACGTGACCGTTGACACGGACAATGCGACCAACGACGGGGCCATCGAGTTTACGGGCACGATCGACAACGCCCGGACGCTGGCTCTGCAGGCGGGCACGGCCAATGTCACGGTGGGCGGCGCCATCGGCAACACCACGGCCTTGAGTGCTCTGGACATCGACGGCAACGACATCTCCCTGGCCGACATCGGCGGTGCGGCCGCCGGGGTGACCGGGCTGACCGATGTCAATGCGGCCAATCAACTGACCTTTACCGGGACCACCTATCACGCCAACCAGGCCACGTACACGGCCGCGGCGGGCAACAACCTGCTGGTCAACGGCGCGGCGGCCACCACGTTTACCGCCAGCGACGATGCGATTGCCTTTAACACGGCCAACATCCTGCTCGACAACGGCAGCGATCTGACGGTCACCAGCGGCGGCGGGGGGATTTCGATGCTGGACATTCGCGGCACCAGCAGTGAGGACGTGACGCTGAACGCCACCGGCGGCACGGCCAACACGGTGGTGGTGGGCGCCATCGGCAACGCCAACGAGATCAACACGGTGGCGATCACCGCCGGCGCCTCCACGACGCTAAACGGCAACATCACGACCTCGGATGCGCCGGGCAACACGGTCACGGTGACCGGGCCGGTGCTGCTGGGGGCCGACGTGACCGTTGACACGAACAATGCGACCAACGACGGGGCCATCGAGTTTACGGGCACGATCGACAACGCCCGGACGCTGGCTCTGCAGGCGGGCACGGCCGGCATCCTCATCTCCGGCGTTGTAGGCGCTAACACGCCAATAGCCAGCCTAACGGCTACCGGCGCAACCATTGACCTGCAGGACGTTACTACGACGGGGCCGCAGAGCTACACGGGTAACGTCGCACTCAAAAGTACTTTTGTGACAGCAGGCAACCCCTGGAGCGTGACGGGCGATACGGTTTTGGCTGACAACACAGCAGTCGACACAACCAATGGCGGAGCGGTGCCGGCGGGGGCCGATATCACTTTCAACGGCACCCTGGATGCCACGACCGCATTCACGGAGACCTTGGGACTGGCTGCCGGCACGACCGGTGACGTTCTCTTTGCGGGACTGGTCGGCAATACAACACCGCTAGGCGCGATCACGGTCAGCTCTGCAGAGAACGTGACCGCCAACGGCGTGCGGTCGTCCAGTTTTGTGCAGAGGGCGGGTGACGGTACGACAACGCTGAACCTTGGCAATTTCACTTCCGGCACAGATGGAGCTATAGCCACCAACGCCGCAGCGGGGGTGAACATTGTCAACGAAACCATCACGGTAAATGCAGGCATCACCACGACCGGCAGCGGCATCGTTGCGCTTAACGCCGATACGGCCACACTGACGATCGCCGCGGACGGCGAAATTGTATCTGACGGAGCGGTTAGCCTGATCGGGGCTAAGGGCATTGACACGTCCGGCAATGTGACGACGACTACGACCCCAATAACATATAACTCCGGTGACGCGTTGACAATGGCTGATGGAACATTGGTTGATGCCGGAAACTCGACAATTCAGCTCACTTCAACGAACGATATGATACTCGGCGGTCTCCGAACTGCGAACGATACGGCCACAGCCGTCGTGCTGAATAGCGGCGGATCCATAATCGATGGCGGAGACACCCACCTGGATGTTGAGGCCGTCAACGGAAATTTGAACATGACTGCCGGAGGTGGAATTGGCGTCGGCAATCCTTTGGAAATAAGTGTGGCCGGCATTGAAGCATCTGCCGGCAGCAGCATTTTCATCAATCCAATCGATTCGATTACTTTAGCCGGTCTTATTGCGACCGGCCGAATCAGTGTGACAGCCGGCGGAGCGCTGACGGCAGTCAGTGTCGCGACCACCGGCGGCGCAGACAGCGATGATATTCTTTTAACCACCACCGCCGGCGACATCGAGCTGGGTACGATCAACGCGGCCGGTGACGCCGATGTGAGTCTGAGCTCGGCGGCCGCCATAACCGATGCCGATACCAACAGCTCGGTCACGGCCGATGATCTGAGCTTTACCGCTGCCGGGGCGGTGGGCACTGACGGATCCCGCATCAACACCACGGTGGCAGAAGTGCTTTCCGGCAATTCATCGGGCGCCGGTGGCATTTATCTGAACGAGACCGATGCGCTGACCCTAACCAGTCTTAGCAATGCCAACGGTTTAATCGATGTAACGGCCGGCGGAGCGCTGACGGCTGTCAGTGTCGCGACCACCGGCGGCACCGGCAGCGATGATATTATTTTAACCACCACCGCCGGCGGCATCGAGCTGGGTACGATCAACGCGGCCGGTGACGCCGATGTGAGTCTGAGCTCGGCGGCCGCCATAACCGATGCCGACAACAACAGCTCGGTCACGGCCGATGATCTGAGCTTTACCGCTGCCGGGGCGGTGGGGGCTTCGACAGCGCGCATCAACACCACCGTGGCAGAAGTGCTTTCCGGCAGTTCATCGGGCGCCGGCGGCATTTATCTGAACGAGACCGATGCGCTGACCTTGACCAGTCTTAGCAATGCCAACGGTTTAATCGATGTAGCGGCCGGCGGAGCGCTGACAGCGGTCAACGTCGCGACCACCGGCGGCGCCGACAGTGATGATATTATTTTAGCCACCACCGCCGGCGACATCGAGCTGGGTACGGTCAACGCGGCCGGTGACGCCGATGTGAGTCTGAGCTCGGCGGCCGCCATAACCGATACCGACACTAACAGCTCGGTCACGGCCGATGATCTGAGCTTTACCGCCGGCGGGGCGGTGGGGGCTGCGGCAGCGCGCATCAACACCACCGTGGCCGAAGTGCTCTCGGGCAGTTCGACGGACACCGGTGGCATTTACCTGAACGAGACCGATGCGCTGACCCTGACCAGTCTTAGCAATGCCAACGGTTTAATCGATGTAACGGCCGGCGGAGCGATGACAGCGGTCAGCGTCGCGACCACCGGCGGCACCGACAGCGATGACATTATTTTAACCACCACCGCCGGCGACATCGAGTTGGGTACGATCAGCGCGGCCGGTGACGCCGATGTGAGTCTGAGCTCGGCGGCCGCTATAACCGATGCCGATACCAACAGCTCAGTTACGGCCGATGATCTGAGTTTTAGTGCCGGCGGCGCGGTGGGGGCTGCGGCAGCGCGCATCAACACCACCGTGGCCGAAGTGCTTTCCGGCAGTTCATCGGGCGCCGGTGGCATTTACCTGAACGAGACCGATGCGCTGACCCTGACCAGTCTTAGCAATGCCAACGGCTTAATCGATGTAGCGGCCGGCGGAGCGCTGACAGCGGTCAGTGTCGCGACCACCGGCGGCACCGACAGCGATGACATTATTTTAGCCGGCACGGCCGGCGACATCGAGCTGGGTACAATCAACGCGGCCGGTGACGCCGATGTGAGTCTGAGCTCGGCGGCCGCCATAACCGATGCCGACACCAACAGCTCGGTCACGGCCGATGATCTAAGCTTTACCGCCGGCGGCGCGGTGGGGGCTGCGGCAGCGCGCATCAACACCACGGTGGCCGAAGTGCTTTCGGGCAGTTCAACGGGTACCGGCGGGATTTATCTGAACGAAACTGATGCGGTGACCTTGACCAGTCTTAGCAATGCCAACGGTGCTATCGATGTGAAATCCGCCGGTACGTTGACCGTGGACAATGCCGGGGCCGGAATGGCCGTCACCACCGTCGGGCCGGGCACCGTAACCCTGGACGCCAACGGGGCCAACTCCGACGTGCGGGTCAACGACGGCATCCAGAGTGTCAACGGCGCCATCACGGTCACCGCGGACAACGACATCGTCTTCGAGGCCGATGGGGACGTGAGCAGCACGGCCGGCAACATCCGGTTTACCGCTGATGCCGACAACGGCGGGGCGGCCAGCGGCGCGCTGACCATGGTTGACGGCACGGTGATCGACGCGGGCCGCGGCATGATCGGCCTGAGGGCCGACGGGGACATCACCCTGGGTCGGCTGGTGACAACCAACACGAGCAACACTGCGGTGGCGCTGACCAGCACCGAAGGCGGTATCGTGGACGGCGGCGACACCGGCGGCCGGGACGTGGAAGCCGTCAACGGACGACTGGTTATCGATACCGTGACCGGCGTGGGCAGTGCCGGGACCATCGAGACCGAAGTGGCATCACTGGACATCGACAATGCCACCAGCGGCAATATCGACATTGCCGAAACCAACACACTGACGGTGGTCAACGCGGCACAGGCCTCGGCGGGCAACATTCAGATTGTCACCGGCGGTACGTTGACCGTGGACAGTGCCGGGGCCGGCAGGGCCGTCAGCACCGTCGGGTCGGGCACCGTGACTCTGGACGCCAACGGGGCCGCCTCCGATGTGCGGGTAAACGACCGCATCCAGAGTGTCAACGGAAATATTCTGTTAACTGCAGACGATGGGGTTACCGTCAGTGACACTCTGGAATCGGTGATGGGCGACATTAATATTTCTGGAACCGCAATAACCACCAACGCTAAAATATCTACGTCCGGCAATGTTGCCATTTCCGGAACGGGCAATATAGCAATTGCTGGTGTTGTCGAACCAAAAACGGCATCCTTGAATTCTCAAGATGATGTTGCGATATCGAGTCTGGTTTCAGCAGTCGATCAGATATCAGTGACTGCAGGATCCGACGGATCCGGCGATCTGATCATAAGGCCCAGTGCTGAAATAAAAACAACCGGTGATGGCAGCAACATGAAATTGACTGCCGGTAACAGCATCCTGCTTGACGGAAAGGTGGAAACAAAACAAAATTTGATTTTGACCGCCCAAAACGGGGTAATTGACGGACAGGGTCAATCCGGAACCTTTTCAGCTGAAAAGGTGGACATCGAAGCTCAAACTCTGGGCATAGAGCATGCGCCGACTGCCGATGTGTTTGATTTCACAGTTGCTCTCTCCCAAAAAACGAATATCAACCTTTCAGGTCAAATGTTTGAGACAAGCAGGCTTGACGCGTTTCCCCCGCCATCAGCCGTAAGCTTACCCGAACCGGCTGTATTTATCTTGCTGAATAGCGGCCATACCTATGGGTTAGGTACATTGGGACAGGAAGTTGTCCCGCAAGCTACCAGTCAGCAAATAAGACTCGAGCAGGAAATGCAAAGAGCATCGAGGGCGGAGTTTTTCAGGGAAGAGTCCGTCATAATCGAAATTGCCTATGCAGATTTGTCAGAGGAACTCGAAGAGGAACTGGAGAAGCTTGAGGAAGAGGAAGAGCAGTTAGAAGAAGAATCGGTGCTGATTGAAGAAGATGAAGTGCCTATAGAAAACGAAGATTAAGCATTGGGGTAGTTCAAAACCATAGACCTGTCAGAAAGTGGATCGATATGCGAAAAATCGGTATTATATTGTTCGCAAATATGGTTGTTATGGTAACGCTGGCATGGACATCGACTGATGCCGAAGCCAAGGTCGGATTCATCAACCTGCAGCGGTTGGTCAATGAATCGAAAATGGGACAGGCCGCCAGGGACGAGTTTCAGAAAATGCGGCAGGAAAAGGAAACCCTTGTGGCCGCCAAGCTACGTGAAGTCAATGAGTTGCGGGAATTGATCAACAAGTCGGGCGCCGAAATGTCGGCCCAGGATAAACGGACCAAATTGCTGGCCCTGCAAAAATCCAATAAAGAGTATCAGAGATTGGTTTCCGACGTCAAAGAAGATATTCTGCGCGAGGACCGGCAGTTGGTGTCCATCATCCTGCAAAAGGCCGACGGCGTCCTGAAAAAAGTCGCCAACAGGCTGAACTATACAATTATCCTGAAAGATGCCAACATCATCGGCTACCTGGACCCAAGCGTCGACATCACCGATGAGGTCATAAAAGAATTGAATAAGAAATAGGTTCGGGGTTCAGGGGTTCAGGGGTTCAGAGGTTCAGAGGTTCAAGGTTCAAGGATCAAGGTTCAAAGGTTGAAGGCCGGGTGGAGACAGTTTTTTAAATTTTAACGGGTTGACTGGGTTTATATACACAATGGGTGAAAGAGTCCAAAAAGGACCTTTGAACCCCAAAAAATTAAGCATGAGTTAAACAGCGAACTGCAGATTATCGAACTTCGAAGGGTGGAATTGCTTCGCTTAATTTTTTTAAATATAGGCATCCGACCGGCCGGATATCTGGCCGACGCCAGCGCTGAACTGTGATCCCAGGGCCTTGAACATTCAACCCGGAACCCTGAACCTCTGACCCCGAACCATTTAACCTTATAAACCCTAAACCTTACACCTTATACCCTACACCCTCTAACTTCAACCTTGAACCTCTGAATCCAGAACCTCCGAACCTTGAACCTCTGAACCTCTGAACCCGGAACCTTTGAACCTCTGAACCCAGAACCCTCCTACTGCGTATACCGTACCGGCCACACATTGGCATTTCTCCTTTTGCTCGCGGATTGTTTGCGACCGCGCGAAAGGTCCATTTGGTAGACGTACAGGGGCGGGCGAGAATCGGTCTTGGTCCAGTATGGCTTGTAGGTATGGACCTCGGAAAACGGATGCCTGAGGGGCAGGGCCGGATCTTTTTGGCGCTTGTCGATCAACTTGTTCATTTCCTTGAGAGTCGGCAGCCGCCATCCCTTATATTTTTTGTTATTGAGTTCCTTGCAGAATTCACGGGCTTCACGCCAGGAAACGGCGACTCGCTTGGGTTTTTTCAACCACATCAGGTCGGTACACAAATCTGTGACGGTGCCGTCGCCGTTGTCCACGAAACGGGATCTGGTTTGGCCGGTTTGATTGCTCGTGACCGTGCCGTCTTGATTGCATTGATATTCGGCTATAATCCGTTCCAAAACAGTCAATAGCTCTGTCTTTACGGCACCTTCGTCCCCGGCATTATTTATCGCTATTGCGTTAACCTGCAGCTCACCGGGCTTTAATAATTTTTGGGTCAGCCGCCAATTTCTTCCGGAACCTTTCATCTCGTAACGATTCCCGCCCACAATCAGGGAAACTCTATTGGCCGGCTTGTCGGTAACGGCCTTGAAAGCAAATTGTCCTCCCGCATACCCTTGGCTTGGGTCCAGCTCCAGCTTGGCGACCCGGATAGTTTCTGCAATCTTCCCGGCGATGTTTACCGAAATGGCTTTGGGTTTGCTTTCCCGGCCCTCCTTGTTGCGGGCCGACACCCGGAAATCGAGCTTACCCGGTTTATCGACGCTAGTCGTGTAATGCCAGCTGGTGCCGCTGCCTTCCATAATGAGCATTTTACCATCAATCGCCAGGCGCACCGAATCAGCCGGGATATTGGTTTGGGCCTTAATTGCAAACTGTTGTCCGACGAAAACCAGCTCCGAGCTGACCGACACCGCTGTCACTGCAGGTACCCGCGTTGCCAACCGCTCAACAGTTATCGTTCCGGGTTTCGGGGGACCCGGTTTGTTTTCGATATTTCTGGCAATGACCGTAAAATTTTTCCGTCCGGCATCCCGCTCCTTTTTTTTGAGCCGCCACTGTTTGTCGCTGCCAATCATATCATAGGTCACCCCCCCCATCTGCAATGAGACCGATTTCGCCGGACGATCCGTCACCACCTCAATCACCAAGTCGTCCCCGGGGTAAAGCGTCTTGGGGGTTATCTGCAAATCAGCCACCTTCACCGGATAGGCCTCGACCACGAGAATGCCTTTTTCGGGGCGACCTTCCACACCATCTTTATTGGTGGCAATGACTTCGATCTCCTGGCTGCCGACTTCACCCACGCTAAGGGCCAATAGCCACTGCCGGTCATCTCCCTTCATTTTGTAACGCTTTCCGGCCAGAACCAGCTCTACCTGCCTGGCCGATCGGTCCGTGGCGGCTTTAAATGTAAATGCCTCTCCGACATATCCTTTGGTGGGATTCACTTGCAGTTCGGCGACACTGACCGCAGCGGACGGCCGCTGGACGAGGGTGATACGGTCTGCTTTAGCCGGCCCGGCTTTACCGTCCGCATTTATAGCAGTCACAGCATAACGGCTGGTCCCGACCCGATCCAATCTTGCCAGGTAAATCCAATCGGTTCCTGCGCCTTCCATCCAAAATTTTTCGCCTTCAATCTCGACGGAGACCTTGTCCGCCACGCCGGTCGTCCGGGCCTTGATCACAAATTGCTCCCCGGCGTAAACCTCCTTCGTAGCCACCGAGACCTCCGCCACGTTGACCAGCGGCAGGGCTCGACGCTGGACGGTAATCTCGCCGGCATGTTGCAACCCGGGCTTGTTTTCAATATTTTGGGCGATCAGGGTATATTGTTTCCGGCCGATCTCAGCAATCGTCTGGCGCAGCTGCCAATGCTCGCCGGAGCCCTCCATGGCATAGATCAATCCGTCCATTTGCATGGCGACGCCCTGGGCCGGACGATCCGTCCGGGCCTCGATCACAAATTCTTCCCCACTGTATATCGCCGCCGGGGCCGTACGCACCCCAACCACATTGACCGGATGCGCCTCCACCATAACAAATCCGCTCTGAGCCCCTCCCGGCTTGCCGTCCTCATTGGTCGCGGTCACCGAAAAATCGATCATCCCCCTTTGCTCTATCTGCCGGTCTAAAAACCAGCTCCGGTCCGATCCCTCCATTTGATAACCCGTGCTCCCGATCACGATATCCACCCGGGTGGCCGGTTCATCCGTTTCGACCTTGAACGAAAAATTTTCGGCCACATAACCCCTGGGGGGACTCACTTCCAGCCGGGCCACATTGACCGGGCCCGCCGGCGGCTTGATAATCGTCAGCCGTCCCTCTTTGGCCGATCCCGCTTGACCATCGGCATTTCTGGCAACCAGTTTGTAGCGGCTCGTGCCCACCTGATCCAGCATCGCCAGGTAATTCCACTCCGTCCCCGCACCGTCCATCAGGTGCCGCTCACCGCCGATCTCGACATAGACCCTGTCCGCCGCGGCGGTGGTCCGGGCCCTGATCACAAACGGCCTACCGGCATATAGCTCGGCCGGACTCACCGATACATCCGCCACTTGGGCCAGCGGCAGCGGCCTGCGCTGGATGATGACCTCCCCGGGCTGCGGCGGACCCGCTTTTTCTTCGATATTTCTGGCGGCCAGGGTAAATCGCTTCTTGCCGATCTCGGCAACGGTGCGGCGCAGGCGCCACTGCTTGCCAAAACCTTCCATGGCAAAGGTCAGCCCGTCCATCTGCAAGGCTACGGACTGGGCCGGACGGTCCGTCCGGGCCTCGATCACAAACTCTTCCCCGCTGTATATCGCCGCCGGGGCCGTCTGTACCCCAATCACACTCACCGGATGCGCTTCCACCGTAAAAAAGCCGGTTTTTGAGCCGCCCGGCCTTTCATCTTCATTGGTCGCCGACACCGAAAAGGCGATCGTACCTCTTTCCTCGATCCGGCGCGCAAAATACCACTTTTGGCCGGAACCATTCATTTCGAATGCCGTACCTGATATGACAAGATTGACCCGCTTAGCAAATCTATCCGTTTCAGCTTCAAACGAAAATATATCTGCCACATATCCCTTGCCGGGATTCACGCTTAATTTCGCCACATTTACAACTTCAGCCGGCCGCTCGGCAATGCCAATCCGTTCTTCTCGTGGTTTTCCCGGGTTACCGTCGGAATTGACGGCCAAAACCTTGAAGCTGCTGGTTCCGATCCGATCTACCGCCGTTAGATAACTCCATTTTGTGCCGGCACCGTCCATTGAATGCCTCCGGCCGTCAATTTCGACATATACTTTGTCCGCGGCAACGGTTGTCTGAGCTCTGATCACGAACTGTTCCCCGGCGTAAACCTCCTTCGGACTCACGGATACCCTGGCTACCTCCGCCAGCGGCAGGGCTCGACGCTGGACGATAATCTCGCCGGCATGTTGCAACCCGGGCTTGTTTTCAATATTTTGGGCGATCAGGGTATATTGTTTCCGGCCGATCTCAGCAATCGTCTGGCGCAGCTGCCAATGCTCGCCGGAGCCCTCCATGGC